>BNJS01003628.1_pt1 | contig 145792 bp, 142 predicted proteins | sample 8540461 | NCBI WGS metagenome assembly BNJS01 (sample SAMD00202454, study PRJDB9452) | human saliva metagenome | isolation source: human saliva | place: Japan | reverse complement strand
GCACAATCACTAAAAATAAAATTATTATTTAAAAAGCCCACCTTTCAGTGGACTTAGTAATGATCTTTGAAAGGACAAGAAAGCCACGCTATCTCCATCCATCATATAAATCAAGCGATTTTCTGCATCAATACGACGTGACCAAGCTCCTTGGTAGTCATACTTGAGTGGTTCTGGTTTACCAATTCCTGTAAATGGATCGCGTTGAATATCCTTGATTAGCATGTTTATTCTTTTTAACGTTTTCTTGTCCTGAGTTTGCCAGTAGCAATAATCTGCCCAGGCATCTTCTGTAAACTTGAGTAGCATTCATCACTCCTCAATCACATGGACCTGAGTGCTTCCAGCACGAACTTGAGCCATTCCTCGCAAGACCTTGTCAGATAGTTCCTTATTTTGAGCGATTCTCAGAGTTTCTTGAATACTATCCCACTCGCTCTTTGAAAGGACTACAATGTCCTCATCTGGATTTTTATTGACCACCGTCAAAGGCTCAAATTCATCGTTTACCTTCTTCATGTAGTCTTTTAAATGATTTCGGAATGTTGAGTAAAGAACTGCTTCCATAACCATACCTCGTTTTACCTCTTTTCCACTATTATACACAAAAAGAAAGAAATTGTCAGGAACTTGTACAAGATTTTTCTTTTCTATCTATTTATTCGTAAAAATTTTCAAAAAAGCCTACCTTTCAGTAGACTTAGTTTGTTTCTATTCTAATCGGCACTCTTCCAAAATTCTGCTCTGCTATACTTGGATTTCCAAGTTGGTAAATCTGGTCTGCCTTTTGAGTCATAGCATCCCAAGGTTCTTTTCCAATTCGGCTAACTAGATTGACCTGCCCTTTCAGAGACTTGAGATGTTGTCTGCCTTTTTCGGTAAAAGCCAAGAACATGGATGCCTTCTGGCAAGTCACTTTCTCTAGCCTGCACCAAGATATAGGTCAAAAGGCGTCTGACACGCGCCTTGGTGTAACGTTTGGTCGCAACCGCCTCAACCAAGTCTTCCACAGACTGGACTGTCTTGATGGCATCCTTGATGCGCACAGCCATTTCTTGATTGACCTGATAGATAGTAGTTAGGTCGGGATTTGACAAGATTTGATAGCGGAGCAAAGGAAAATAGTCGTCCCAACTCACCTTATTAGCCTGCTCAAAGAGAGCAACAGATGGCATAAAGCGTTCTAAGAAGTGTTGGTCCTTCTGGTGCTGACGGAGAGCTGTCGCTGAGGCAAAGTCCACATCCTTATCCACAGAATGGTAACCTGCCCCCCGACGTTGAATTGGATGCAGCTTGATGTTTCGTCCAGCAACCGCCTTGGCATAGGCCAGAGCAAGGACATGGTTAGGCGTATTGCCAGAAAAATCAAGACCTGCAAATTCCTTCCACATGGCTTGGGTTTTCTGTGGATAGGAAAGAGAATCAGGTAGATTTTCCACAAATTTCTCCATCTCAGCACCTTTCTCTGTGTATAAGTCAGCGATTTTCTGGTAATCCAGAACTTCCTCTGTCCCAAAAGCTAGATTATCAATACCCAATCGAGTCAAGATATCCACAGCCCCTTGGCCAAAGAAATCCGCCGCCTGAACACTGACTAAAAATGGCAATTCCACTACCAGATCCGCTCCATTTTCCAGCGCCATCTGGGCTCGTGTCCACTTATCCACGATAGCAGGCTCTCCACGCTGCATGAAATTCCCTGACATAGCAACGATTTTCAGCCCCTCAGCCTGATTTAGCAGGTACTTATGCCCATTATGAAAGGGATTAAATTCCGCGATAATACCCGTTATGGTCATGCTAATCTCCTACTTCTGTGCCACAAAAAACCAACGGGTGCTAGTTTCTATTGGCTCCTTGTCCTCAAAGTCCGCATAGAGTTTGAAGGACTTGAAACCAGCCTGTTCCAGCAAAATATCATAGGTCAAGACCTCATAAGTCCGCTCCTCATGCACTTCATCGTGGCGACTAAAGGAACCGTCAGCCTCCTTGATAAAAAAGGTCAACTCATGCACGATGGAGTGAGGTGCTTCGTCCTCGTAGGTATCCCAGAGCATGGCGAACTCTTCCGCATTTTCATGGTAAGAATAGCCTGAAAAAACCTCATCAGTCTGGTAAGTCGAATGCACGTCAAAGATGAAAACTCCGTCTTCATTGAGGACATTATAGACTTCCTTAAAAACGTCTCCTACTTCCACCTCATCTTGCATATAGCAGATTGAGTCCGAATAACAAGTGACAAAATCATATTGACCTGCCTTGGACAAATCCAGCATATTGCCTTCAATAAAGTCAATCTTTTGTTTGGCTGAAGAAGCTCTCTTCTCAGCAATCTTCAACATATCCCCACTCAAGTCAAGTCCAGTCACATCAAAACCAGCCTGAGAGAAGCGCACAGATTGAATTCCTGTCCCACAAGCCAATTCCAAGAGTTTCTTTCTCTCCTTGGTCTTAGGCAAATGACGCAGAGAAAAATCCGTCCATTTATCATATAAACTATCGTCCATGACCGCATCATAGACCGCCGCAAAGGTTTCATAAGTTGCCATAATCATGATACCAAGAGCCTCCATGGCAAACGCCACTCGCCCTATACCTTTCTATCCTTTTTTCTAAAATAAGCAAAGAAACCCAGTTGACTACAACTGAGTTCAATTGCACACTATAGTCTTTTCGTTTGCTTTTAGTACTAGGCAACGAGTTGCAGGCATAACTGGAGTTAGGCAAAACGAGTTAACGCCGTAATAAAAGATAAAGGAAAAGACTATAAAGTTTCAGATATATCTACTGAATTCGCCTCATGCCATAGCTTCTCTAGGTTATAGTGGGCACGCATTTCTTCTGAAAAGACATGCACAACGACAGCACCGAGGTCTAGTAGAACCCAGCCTCCTGCTGCGTCGCCTTCGACATGACTACCTTTAAATCCTGCTTCCGCTACTTTCACGGATATTATCAGCGATAGCGTCCAACTGACGGCTATTCATTGAGCTAGTGATAACAAAATAGTCCGTCACGCTAGTCAAATCTTGTACGTCAAGTGCGAGGATATCCTCCGCGCGTTTCTCATCAGCCGCTTTCACGACTAGTTCTAGTAATTCTTTTTCGTTCATTTAGTCCTCTTTCAAATAGTGCACAAAGGCGTTATAGGTTTCAAGGGTTTGGGGATAGATGGGGAATATCTGATGAGCTAGATGCTCCACGGTTCGAGCTGTTTCGTAGGCCACCGCCTTATTGAGCGATAAACTTGCAATCTCACGCGCCACATCCACTCCAGGAAAGGCACGATTGTGCTCGATATAGTCTGCGACATAGACAACCTTATCAAGATCAGTCATCTGGTCAGCACCGACTGTATGGATTTCAATGGCTCGTAGAATTTCAGAATCATGCAAATTCAAATCTTCCTGAATCTTGTAGATGCCAACCATACCATGCCAGACATTATTACCCCAGTTTTTGAGATCAGGGTCTAGCTGATAACGGTCAATCAAGTCTAAAAATTCCTTATCTGACAGCTTTTTAGCGTAGTCATGAAGAAGGCCTGCTAAACCTGCCTTCTCGACATCTACTCCAAATCTCTCTGCTAGTTCTATGGCTGCACGCTCCACACCCAAGCAATGGGTTAAGCGTTTCTCGGGTAGAAGCTCTGCCATTTTTTCCAACAAAGCCTCACGGGAGCAGTTGATATAGTCTTGATAGGCCATCAGTAGAGTCCCTCCTTCTCGATGTAGTCTAGCACAGGCTGAGGTAGGAGAAAGTTGGGTTTCCGACCTTGGGCAAGGAAGTCACGCACCATGCTGGACGAGATATCCATGAGAGGCACATCCACCCAGATAACTGGATAGGAAGTCCCTGCCTTGTAGCGTGGGCGCTGAACTCCCACAAACTGAACCATATCTACCAGTTCATCAATTCTATACCACTTAGGTAAATAGTCTACCATATCGGCACCGATGATAAAGTAATAATCCGTATCTGGATGTTGCTCTGTCAAGATTTTCATGGTGTCGTAGGTGTAGGAAATGCCCTTACGTTCCAACTCAATGGTTTCAATGGCTAGGCCCTCAATCCCCTCAATCGCCAACTCAAGCATCTTGAGACGATGGTGTTCAGAGATGGTTTCTTTTTTATCAACATGAGGTGGTTGGTATTCAGGCATGAGCAGAACTTGATCTAGTCCCAACTGCTGGCGCACTTGGTCCGCAACAATGAGATGGGCATTGTGAACAGGGTTAAAATTCCCCCCTAAAATCCCGACTTGTTTTCGTTTTTTCTCCTTGATTTCTGGCTCCAACTCTACCTTGGTAAAGGGAGTCAATAGTTCGATTGCCATAGGCTAGTCTCCTTTATTTCTCTGTAAAAACAGTTGTTTGGAGTAGGTTTTTAGATTTCTTTGACTTTTTTAGAAATCTTGCGATTTTCTTTCTTGCTAGATTGTTTAAACAAAATCAAGATGCGTCCGATTTTTTGGACTGTATCCACACCGATTTCTTCTTCCAAGATTTCAGCTACTTCGTGGATATTTTCATCGGTGTTTTGCAAAAGAGTAACCTTGATCAATTCGCGGGCATCAAGAGCCTGACGGACGCTGGTTTTGATTTGGTCGTTGAGTCCATTTTTCCCGATTTGGATAATGGGTTTGAGGGTGTGTGCCTGGCTATTGAGGAAGGCACGTTGTTTTGATGTTAATGACATAATTTTCTTCCTTGTTTTTTAATAGTTATTTTAGGTGGTGGGGGACGGTCGGAACTAATTTTTCAAAGATTTCATCTTTGAAAAATGGATTTCCTGACCTCACAATTGAGCCTAGGTCTCAATTGTGCCCCTTGCCAATCTATCGATTGGCAAGACACCACGGCGATAACTATCTTTTTATGAGCTCACTTTGTTCGCTCAGTGATTTTGTTTTAAATAATTGCTTTTCGTATGACGACGGCGACGCCTTCTGGTGCCCAGACGGCGACTTTGGCGGTGCCTGTTACTCGGATCCAGCCTAGGCCTGAGATGACTAGGTCTGTCTTTTCCTTGATATTAAAGACATGTTGGACCAATTTTGGAAAATCTTCCTTTCCTTACTATTTGGTGGTGTCAGAAGGGTTCCTAGGTGCTTGTCGTAGAAAGCACTAGCGCCTTCTAACTTGGTACGATGCAATTTGAGTTCATTGTCAAAGAAGGCTGTGAAACCTTGCTTTTCTCCTGCAATGAAGTCAAAGCGTCCGAGTCCACCTAAAAACAGGGTTTGTTCAGGATTGAGCTGATAAGTTTTAGGCTTGATTTCCTTTTTAGGGCTGACATACTTAAGGTTTTTAGCAGTCAAATAATGGGCCATCTGGTGGCGGTGGATAATCCCCGGCGTATCGTAAATATAAGATCCGTCGTCAAGCGGGATCTCAATCTTGTCCAAGGTCGTCCCTGGGAAGCGTGACGTCGTAATGACATTCTGGTCACCCGTGATTTCTTGGATAATAGCATTGATAAGAGTTGATTTTCCAACGTTTGTCACGCCAACGACATAGACATCACGGCCCTTACGGTAGTGCTCGATTTTGTCAATGACTTCCTTAATGGCATGTTTGTTTTGTGCCGAAGTTAGGACGACATCCACAGGACGAAGCCCTTCTTCGTGGGCACGTTCCATGAGCCACTGGCTAATCTTGCCTGGTTTAACAGACTTGGGCAAGATATCTTTTTTATTTCCCACCAAGAGGACATCATTGCCCGAGACAAAACGTGGCAAACCTGGGATGACAGAGCCATTAAAATCAAAGATATCAATGACATTGACCACTAAGGCATCACTGTCTCCCACCTCGTGCAAGAGCTTGAGGAAATCATCATCCGTCAACTGGACATCCGTGATTTCATTGTAGTGGCGGAGACGGAAACAGCGTTGGCAATAGACTTCGCCTGTCTCCAAACCTTTTTTTCAAGTGCCGACTGGGGGTAAAACCCAAGACCAGCCTTGTCTGTCGTCTGAATGGTTGCTCCACAACCAATACAGAGAATTTCTTCCATAGTTAAATTCCTTTTTTTTATATGTAATCGGTCCGTACTTTTCAGTGATCTTTCGCATGACACGGCGCTCACGGGCTCGGTTAATCTGCGTTTTGATCGAGTCATGTTGGACCAAGGGTTTGACTAAAATCGAGCGAATGCCAGCACGGTGGGCTGCTCGAATATCTGTCATGAGCTGGTCGCCGACCATGGCCACTTCACTTTTTCTCATAGTGGAATTCCTTCATGGCACGGTCAATCCCAAATGTGAAGGGCTTCAGAGCCCAATAAACGTAATCAATCCCAAATTTCTCAACTGCGCGTTGAACTCGTTTTTTGGTATTATTTGAGACTACGATAATGCGAATGCCCGCGTCCCGAAGATCATGTAGCCATTGCTTCATCTCTGGCGTCCCGTCAGGGTTGTTCCAAGCAATGAGGGTATTGTCCAAATCGACCAAAACAGCCTTGATTCCCTGCGCCTGCAGGCTTGGAACTGTCAGATCATAGACTGCTTCCACAGCAAAATCTGGCATGTAATTTTCAATCGCCATTCTGGCTCCTTTTCTTAACTTTTTTTCGCAATTTTCCTTAGCAACAATGACAAAACAATCCACAACCCAGCACTGGCTAAACTGATGTAGAGCCAAGCATGGGGTTCATCTGTTAAAGGTAGGGGAACATTCATTCCGAAAAAGCCTGTCACGACTGCCAAAACAGCCAGCAAGACTGAAATGATGGTCAAGGTTGTCAAATTATCATTCAGATTGTTGTTTAGGATGTTGTTGTAAGATGCTGATAGTTGTTGGAGGACTTGAGAAATCAAGTCTGTCATGGATACCAGCTGATGAGCCTCAATCATGGCATCATCAAACTGTTCTCTCTCAATCTCGTTAAAACTGCGATAGAGGGCATGCCCTTGAATATGTTCCAGCAACATGCGATTTTGCTTGGCAGCCGCAGTAAGATAAACCATACCAGTTTCCAAGTCGGAAAGGGCAAAGAGGTTTTTCTTAGTCGTCCGCTGGCGCAAGAGCCCATTGACCTCATCCTTACTCTTGTCCATCTGCTCGATGACAGGGTAGTAGGCATTGCTGATGATTTCCAGACTGGCAAAGAGAAACTTGTAAATCGAAAGTGTGTCATGACTCTCCAGATAACGGGTCATCTGTTCAATAACATAGGCGTTCTTGGTATTACTAATGGTAATCAGGCGACGATGTTCCACGATAAAGGTCATGGGAAAGGCTTCGTAGTAGGCCTTATCCTTTTTCAAGTTCAAGACATTGTAGATAAAGGTCACAGTCCCATTTTCACGGTGATAATCCATGTGGGCGCGCTCATTTCTATCCAGTGCGTATTCAATGGTTTCCTTGTCCAGACCATAGATTTCAGAAAGGTCCTCTAGTTTTTTCAACTTATCCAAATCTAGGTTAATCCAGGTACAACCATTGCCCAACTGTTTTTCTAAAAACATCTTCTCTCCTTTACCAAACTCTTTCTATTGTACCATAAATCTGCTAAAATTTCAGGCCTGGTCTGTCCGAGAGAAATTGCTGACGACGGTAATATTGCGATTTGGAACGAAGTGTAGAACCTGGTCTTCTCCTCGGAGTTGTGTTGTTCGAATGCCAACGCTGACAACCTTGCCCGATACAGTAATAGGCCCATTTGTCAGAACAACCTCATCTCCCACATCCAGTTGACGTTCGAAGAGGATGAAAAAGCCATTGATGACATCAGATAGAAAACCTTGGGCTCCCATACCAATGGCCACCCCAGCAATCCCAGCCCCTGCCAGCAAACTCGAAACTGGCAAACCTAAAATCGATAAAATGCAGTAGAGTAAAAAGAAATAAAGGGTATAATTAAACACATTTTCTAACAGACGTGAGATGGTTTTCTGACGCCCTACATCATGACGAGACATTTTTAGAGAAGGTTTAACAATTCTCTGCACCATGGTACGGAGCAATTTCTTAGCTATATAAAAAGAGTAAAAAAATAAGAATAAAAGAGAAAGTAACTTGGTTAAGATATTCTCGATAATCGCTGTAATATCAAAGCTTATTGAGATAGGTTTGAATAAAATTCTTGCATAGAAAAACTCCTTTCATTTATTATACCATACTTTCATAAAGTGATCATTCTCCATAAATATTCAAAAATAATTTCAAAAATAGACAGAAAATTCTTGATTTTAGTTCATATTTATACTATAATCATAAACATTACACAACAAAGGAGATTGTTATGAAAAAATTTATTCATGCTTGGAATAAAGGCAAGCCTAATCAAACGAATTTTTGATTGGTATGCTTATTGGAGGAACCCTAGGACTGACCTTTCCTAACATTTCAGGAATTGGTCTACTTGGAGATCTCTTTGTTGGTGGACTTAAAGCCATCGCACCGATTCTAGTTTTTGCCCTCGTTGCCAATGCCCTTTCCCAACATCAAAAGGGGCAAGATAGCAATATGAAAACCGTTATCTTCCTTTACTTGGTGGGAACCTTTGCGGCTGCCCTTATCGCTGTACTAGCAAGTTTCATCGTACCCTGTTGAAATTACCTTAAATAGTGCTAATACCGAAATCGCACCACCAGATGGGATTGGCCAGGTTCTCAGCAACCTCTTGCTCAAGCTGGTTGACAATCCAGTCAATGCTCTCATTACTGCCAACTACATTGGTATCTTATCTTGGGCAGTTATTTTTGGGATTGCTATGAGAGAGGCCAGCAAAAACAGTAAAGAATTGCTGAAAACTATGGCTGATGTGACTTCTAAGATTGTCGAATGGATTATCAACCTAGCTCCATTTGGAATCCTTGGCCTTGTTTTCAAAACTATCTCTGATAAAGGAATCGGAAGTCTAGCTAACTACGGAATCTTACTTGCCCTCTTGGTGACAACCATGTTCTTTGTAGCGTTAGTAGTCAATCCACTAATTGCCTTCCTCTTTATGAAGAGCAAATCCCTTATCCCCTCGTTTGGAAATGTTTGCGTGTCAGCGGTGTGACAGCCTTCTTTACTCGTAGTTCTGCGGCCAACATCCCTGTCAATATGAAACTCTGCCACGACCTTGGACTGGATCCAGATACCTATTCTGTTTCTATCCCACTTGGTTCTACTATCAACATGGCCGGGGCAGCGATTACTATTAACGTTTTGACCCTTGCTGCAGTAAATACTCTTGGAATCCCTGTTGACTTTGCGACAGCCTTTGTCCTCAGTGTAGTTGCAGCTATCTCAGCCTGTGGTGCTTCTGGTATTGCCGGTGGTTCCCTCCTTCTTATCCCAGTTGCTTGTAGCCTTTTCGGTATTTCTAACGATATTGCCATGCAAGTTGTTGGGGTTGGATTTGTGATTGGTGTCATCCAAGACTCATGTGAAACAGCCCTCAACTCTTCTACAGATGTCCTCTTTACTGCCGTTGCCGAATACGCAGCAGCCCGTAAAAAATAACTCATAAAGACAAGCCTGCTCAGGTCTTGTCTTTTACGCTTTTATTCTAACTTATTAGGAAATTCTTATGTCTATTAGCCAACGTACGACCAAGCTCATCTTAGCTACCTGTCTTGCCTGCCTTCTTGCTTATTTTCTCAATCTCTCCTCAGCTGTCTCGGCTGGAATCATCGCCCTCTTAAGCCTATCCGATACTCGTAGAAGTACCTTAAAACTGGCTCGCAATCGTCTTTTTTCCATGCTTCTAGCTCTGGTTATCGGTGTTCTGGCTTTTCACTTGAGCGGATTTCATATCTGGAGCCTTGGCCTCTATCTGGCTCTCTACGTTCCTCTAGCCTACAAGATGGGCTGGGAAATTGGCATCACACCAAGCACTGTTTTGGTTAGCCATCTCTTGGTACAAGAGTCAACCTCTCCAGACCTTCTAGTCAATGAATTCCTTCTCTTTGCTATCGGTACAGGATTTGCTTTACTGGTCAATCTCTACATGCCTTCACGAGAAGAGGAAATCCAGCACTACCACACATTGGTAGAAGAAAAGTTAAAAGATATCCTCCAACGCTTTAAATATTATTTATCCAGAGGGGACGGCCGCAACCGAGCACAGTTGGTTGAAGAATTGGACACCCTTTTGGAAAAAGCCCTCAGACTGGTCTATCTGGATCACTCTGACCACCTCTTTCACCAGACCGATTACCATATCCACTACTTTGAGATGAGACAGCGACAAAGTCGTATCCTGCGAAATATGGCCCAGCAAATCAACACCTGTCACCTAGCTGCCAGTGAAAGCCTGATTTTGGCCCAACTCTTTTCAAAAATTGCAGGTCAACTGAGCCAGACCAATCCTGCTTCTGATTTACTAGATGAAATCGAACGCTATCTAGAAGTCTTTCGCAACCGCAGTCTACCCAAGACAAGAGAAGAATTTGAAACCCGTGCCACCCTTCTTCAACTCCTACGTGAAGCCAAAACCTTCATCCAAGTAAAAGTTGACTTTTTACCAAAAATATGGACAGTAAAAAAGAAAACTTCAGACCAATCACAAAAGGTGAATATCTGAAGTTTTCTTTTATTTGTAAGTTATTACCATAAAGGTTAATAGTAAAACGAATAAGGCCAAACTCACCAATAAAGTGAGAACCTTTACCAAGGTGTTACTCTGCCAGTAGCTTGGTTTACCAATATTACTAGTCGCATCCATGGAAAATAGTTGATTTTGACGGGGTTGTATGGTTACCAATACAATCAAAGCAAGAGAGAGGACAATAGCTAAAACAATCAGTATGTCAATCATAGGCCTACCTCAAAATTCCCAGCAAAGTAAAGAGTAAACCAATCAGAATCATTAAACCCAAGATGAGTGAAAAAGTTTTACTAATCTTTTCCCCTCGGGTTTCTTTTTCCTTCTTGATAGGTTTTTGTTTCAACTCTTCCATACGACCTTCAACGTCTTTGTAAAATAAATCTTCGTCTGACATGTTAGCCTCCTAAAACGGTTTGCATGGTTTCCTGATATCGCACCAAAGTCAACATAGTTTGCATGTTGACCTTGCTTCCCAAGTGCCAGACTCATTTGGAGTAACATCTGAAAGGGCCAGTTTAATGGTCTCAACCAAAGGAGCAAACTTCACTACTTTCAAATAGATGATCAGGAGCGATATAAGAGTCTATTGTGTACCGTTTGGTTAAATCCAAGAATCAAGAGATTGTGCTCAAAGGCCTGACGTACTGCCTGCAATAACTCATTGCTGTGATTGATATCCAAATAAATATCCGACAGTTGATAGAGCTCCTGAATCTTCTGTGGACTAGCGTTCTGGTAAAGAACCACATTAGGATAGCGAAGCATGTCTAATAACTTAGAAGACATCTCTGTCACCGCTGCGATGCGGAAAGTGACATCAGGCAAGTCTTCTACGATTGCTTCTACTTGCTCAAGCTGATCTGAATTAGTCAAGATTAAGGCATCTCGTCTTAGGAAATTATCACGTTTGAACTGGTAATGGTAACCCAAATGCACAAACTGAGCATGGTATTTCTCTTCAGTCAACTCTAAAGCACGTTCATAAGTCGCCTTGTTTGGAATGATGATTTTCTTAGTACGCACATCATCGCTCTCTAAAATCAACTGCATATTGCCTGGAATGGCATCATAGAGAGGTTCCTGCCAAACCAAAACATCTGAGCCAGACTTATCTGGATGATGGAAGGAAACCAAGAAAGCAGTCGCTAAGGTATTAAAGATAAGCTGACTGGTATCTATTTCCAAATCTTGCAAAAAGAAAGTAATAAATTCAACCTTATTTGCAAAGTAACGCATGGACTGACTAGGTAAGGTTAATAAGATATCACCTGTCACATGATTTTCAAGTAATACCTCCTGGCCATTGACATCTTGGTAAACCGTCATGATCGGATCACTATCAGCACTATAGGTCGTTGTAGCAAAGCAAGCTCCAAAACGATTGTAATGATCAACTTGGCGGACTCGACCTTCCAGGTCTTTCCAATCTACTTGCTTAACCAAGCGAGCCTGCATTCCATCAGCATAATGAATAACGGCCCTCTCCTGCGTCCTATCTTCAATACGCGCAGACTGATTATTTCCTGAAATTTCCCAAAAAGCTGGAACAGATACTTGGTTAAAATAGAGAGGTTTCCCCTTTTCATAGCCTAGATAATAAGTAAAAGGAGATACCAGACCATCAGGCAGAAAACCATCTGCATCGATGACCACTCCAAGTTGAGAAAGACCAGTAGCTACTAGACTTTCATGTAAATCTCGACTTTCCTGACTATAACGATCATAAAGTTCAATCATGGAGCACCTCCTCTACTGTTTCTTCCACTTTTCTAAAATTTCTTTGGTTAAGAAGCCTTCTGCAATTTGATAAGAATGGGCACGCATACCCTCTAGACGATTTTCTTGATACAATTGGCAAATCTTAGCTGCATAAGCTTGCTTGATTTGGTCTTCCACATGGTCAGATGAACTTGGAATCAGATACCCATTTTGCCCATCCTCTATGAAGGTCTGATTACCATAAGGCACATCAAAACCAATTAGGGGTAGACCTGAACCAATTGCTTCCATCAGAGTCAGACCAAATCCTTCGCTGGTTGAAGCCGTCAAGTAGACCTCATACTGGCTATAAATCTGCGAAAGTTCTGCATGTCCCTTAAGTTGGATATAATCCTCAGCATGATGAGTTGCAATAATATCTCGAAGAAGAGAATCTTCTCCACCGCTACCATAAATATCAAAAGTTAATTCAGGGATTTCCTTACGCGCCTTAATGACCGCCTTGACCAACCAATCAATGTGCTTTTCTTTGGCAAGGCGTGAAGCGGTAATCAATGAAAATGGCTTACGTCCTTGACTTGACTCAGTCAAGGAATCAATACTTCCTACAGGAATGGTAACAACCTTTGGTTGGTGCTGGGTATATTTGGCAAATTGCTCTTGCAAAACTTCTCTCTGCTTATCAGTTGATACAATAAAGAAATCAACCTTATCTGCATTGGTAAACTGGTAGTCGTAATAGTTGTTCCAAAGGATATAGTCCTCGTTTGTAGCATTTTCACTATAATGCTCCGCATGAACAACTACCGCTAGATGTGCTGCCTGCGCTTCCTCAAACACAACCTGTCCAATACCTGTCTCCCTATCAAGAATGACCAAATCAGACTTGTTCAAATTCAAGGATTTCATAAAGGCACGCATAAAGGCTTGCTTTCCATAGAAAATCTTATCCTTGAAACGGTAAACTTCTTCCTTACCTTGATTCATCAAGATATCATAGGCCGGAGTCCCATCTTCATTGTAAAAAGTTCGTTGGTATAGGACTGCAACATTGTCCTTTGGAGCAAAGTATTCGCTACAATAACGCGTATAAGAAAAGTAATCCTTACGAATCAGTTTGCCTTTAAAGACATACTCGGCATGTTGAACCAAATCCTTGTCCTCATCAACCAAATAACAGGTGACAAACTTATCTTGACCAGAAAAGAAGACACGCAAGACCTTCCCATTCTTTTCTCTACGACTTTCGACACCACCAAAATAAGTCAATACATCATCTACTGTCACACTTGTCGGTGCAATCTTAATATCTGTAAAATGATTATAAAGCCAGATAACTTGATCATCATCAAAACCAATATTGGCTGTCAGATGCTGAATATTATCGGCTAAAATCATATCTGTAAAGATAAACTTCGACGGCAGATTCAGGCTGCTAAAAATACCCGCACGATAAGCTTGGGCGTACTCAACACCGCTACTAGCCCAGCCGATTCCTAAATTTATATTGTAAATTGTCATATTGTCCTCTTTTTATGGGAAATGAGTCATAATCTCACCCTTAGGAGTGACTTCAACCAAGCCCATCAGGAGATTACGCACCATATCCGCACGGATTTGTTCTTTCATAGCTTCAAAGCCCGCGTAGGCTTCTTGATAATACTCTACGATCGGGTTTTTCTGACTAGCAGACTGACCACCGATAGCCATAGATAATTGTTGTAGATAGTCTACCTGCTCTACCCAGTTGTCATCAATAGCCTTTAGCATAGAAAGTCGTAAAAACTGTTCATACAAGCCATGTTGATCAAGTAATCCTTTCTTTTCAGAAAGTTCTCTATCAATCACCTGTTTCACAAAGTTACGAACTGCAGTTTTGTCAGTCACATTTACATAGTCTGGAACCTCTTTAATATGAAAACTAATATTGGTCACAATAAAGTGGAAGAGTAACTCTCGGCTTTCATATTCTGAAGAAGTCACTTGATCTATGTAGCTAGCAATGATTTCATCAACAACATCTTCTAAGTCACGAGAACCATCTATTAGACGATTTCTTTCTTTATAGATCATATCTCGTTGAATATTCATACTTTCAGCATATTCTAGAGTCTGACGACGGGCAGTTCGACCAGCACTGTCACTGGCATGTTGCGCCCTTTCAACCAGATTACGATACTTACGACCTTTGAGAATGTCTGGTTGCGTCATATCTTGAACTTGATAATCTTTATACTTCTTGTGAACCCAAGATGGACCAAATTTCTTGATAACATCATCTTCCAGAGATACAAAAAACTTACTCATACCTGGATCTCCCTGACGGCCAGAACGTCCACGGATTTGAAGGTCGATCCGCTGACTCTCCATCCGCTCTGTTCCGATGACAATCAAACCACCAAGTTCAGCAACTCCCTTACCGAGTTTAATATCCGTACCGCGTCCGGCCATTGAGGTTGCAACTGTTACAGCTCCCATCTGACCTGACTCGGAGATAATTTGTGCTTCACGCGCCACATTGTGAGCATTCAGAACATTATGAGCTATTCCCTCACGAAGCAAGAGTGATGAATAAAGCTGAGACATTTCAACTGAGCCTACAAAAACGAGTAAGGGGTTCCCCTTAGCATGATAGTCTTTGATATATTCTAAGGATGCATACACTTTTTCAGGTAAAGTGACGTATAGATTATCTGGATAGTCAATCCGTTGTCTAGGACGATTGGTTGGAATGCGCACTACAGACATATTGTAGGTTTCAATAAACTCTTTTTCTGCAACCTTACCTGTCCCTGTCATCCCAGATATCTTATTGAACATCTTAAAAAGGCTCTGATAGGTGATAGAAGCCATAGCCCTTGTCTCTGGAGATAATTTGACATGTTCCTTTGCCTCAATAGCCTGATGGAGGCCTCCTTGTAGTTTGGTCATCTCCATTAGACGACCTGTTCCCTTATCTACCAGTACCATTTCATCCCCACGAATGACATAGTCCTTGTCTTTTGTAAAGAGTTTATGGGCTCGTATCGCATAAACTAAATGGCGAGCAAAAACCGAATGTTCTTCCTTGTAAAAATGATCTATTCCTAAAAAGCTTTCAGCAGCTTTAGCTCCCTTGGTAGTGAGCCATACCTCATCCTTTTCTTCTTTAAAGATATAGTCCTCTCCTTCTACCAAAGTTGTTACAAGTGTATCAATAATACCATAATGATTAGACTGAACACGAGGGGCTCCGGCAATGATAAGAGGTGTCTGGGCACTATCCAGCAAGATATCATCAATCTCGTCAATAATGACATAATCAAAAGGACGTAAAAATTTTCCCTTTTCATTGGAAGCAAGATTGTCACCCAAATAATCGAACCCTAAACCTCCATTAGTCGTATAAATGATATCAGATTCATAAATCTTTTTCTTCTCTTCCACGCTTAACTCATCTTGAGGATCATCTGTTAAAGGTACACCAATTGTCAAACCTAAGAAGCGATACACTTGTCCCATCTCTTCTGCATCGCGTTTTGCTAGATAGTCATTGGTAGTAATCAGCATGGTGCCTTTACCTGTCAGGGCATTGAGATAAACTGGCATAGTAGCTGTCAAGGTTTTCCCTTCACCTGTATTCATCTCAGCAACATTTCCCTGATGGATCACAATTCCTCCCATGACCTGGACATCATAAGGGAACATTCCCAATACGCGTCTATCCGCTTCGCGAACAACTGCAAAAGCTTCCACTAGAAGATCATCTACCGTCTCTCCCTTAGCAAGACGTTGGCGAAACTCCATCGTTTTTGCCGCTAGTTCTTGGTCTGACAGAGACTCCATCTTTTCTTTAAGGGCATTGATTTTCTTTAAAATCCTTTTAACTTTCCGAAGTTGAAAATCTTGATATAAACCTTTAAACACGATTCGTCTCCTTAATAGAAAAAGAATAGAAATCTAAGGACTCAAAACCAGCACTTAGAAGGGAAACTTGGTAAGTATAAGTATCATCAGGATAGGTAAAATCAAAGACCTTCATTTTTTCAATTTTCTCTTCAATTATATCTCCATATCTATCAAAAAAGGAAATCTTTGTATAAACTCCATTTGTAGGATGACATTCAAAATTCATGCATAATTGATAGTCCTGTTTTCTTTTAAGTAAGGGAAGACTGGGCTGAGTTCTAAAGGCTTGATAATTCACACTGAAAAACCATGTTTTTAAGATTTCTCCTGATTTTACCAAAGGATTATAAATACCTATGTGGTACTCTGAATGATAGGTAACACTAGTTCCATACATGAATGTCGCTCCTACTGGTCCCCACTGAATATCTTGTCTTTGTTTAATAATCATTTATTACCTCTTCCAAAATCTGATTCCAAAATCATACGGTAAAAATGTAGAAACCAAGCAAACATTGGTATTTGTATCATCATTATGTCGTCCATCCGTACCTTTGGATAAAATTTTAGCACCTGTATAACAAAGATGTTCTACTAACTGCTCATAAGCCTCGCTATCCATATCTTCATCCTTCATATAGGAAAGACCAAAAGTTGTCTGGCTGAAATCAGCCTTTTTAAAAACATTCCAAAAAGTTTGATCCAAATCTTCCATATGTTGAGAACTAACGCCACCCGTCTGATGTCTTAGAACATCAAATCCTGTATTAAATACTCCTGGTGCTTCTAAACGTCCTCGCCTTGCAATAGTCCCAATATTGGCTAATGGTTTCCCGACTATAACTGCATGCGGTTCAAAAGCGGCCCCATAATAGAGCGATGGAAAAGTTCCCATTGATAATCCTGATAAAATTAAATCTTTAGATGTCAAACCAAGATAATCCAAATAATATTGAATAGTTTCCTTAATCTTATTCTCTAATTCTTGACTTCCAAGGTAAAAGGCTCCCCCCTCAAGACGAGGATCCGAAAATAGAAGAAAAGGACATCCTAGATTTTTCATCATCCAATATCCTTCAAATCCTTCTGCAGGACGAAAACCAGAAAAGTAAACAGCTAAAGGTGGCTTAAAATCACCTGGATGGAAGAAGTAATTAATTTCATCTCGACTTTCGTCATGTAAAATATTACCACCTAGGACAAATTTCCCAAACTGTTTTCGACTCCAACGTTGGTGAAGATTTCCTAGTTGAAGTTTGCCTTCACCACGCGCTTCAATTGATATAAATAACAAGTAATTATCATCCTTACTATCCATAACAATAGCTGTTTCTAAATCAGCTTCTAAGTAAACTTCCTCTTCAAAGAATTCATCCACTGAACCATTCCATATCTTACTAATCACTATTCGAAATTCACAATTTCCTTGTTTTTCGTACTCTAACCATAGTTCGATGGGTAAATTTTTATAGACCATAAGATTATAAGACCAGTAAGCTAGTTGTTGGAAATCATCTCCAAAATTCCCTTCTAAGGTTACGTGCTCAAATCCTTGATATGAAATAGAACCTTTAAAAGACTGGTGAATTTGGATACTAGACGGAAATGATTTATCCCCATACCCCCCACTAAAGAGAGAAGTTGATAAATCATTTAGTAATTGCTGGGGATCTGAGAAATCCACAGCCTGAGCACATCTCTTTTTTAAGCAATCAAGAATACTCAAATCTATCGTTTTAAAATCTTGGTCATAAAAAAGAGTATAGGGCTCAATATGATGAATAAAAGGCAGTAAATCCGACAAATACTGACCATCCTCTATCAAAATTGCATGAAAATTTGTGATGCTATCCATTTCCATCATTTTACGAAGGGCTAGCGGTGAGTTGGGACAGAAATAATACCAATCCATATTTTCAGGAATTTCATAATGATGAGACCAATTATCAATTCCTATCTGTAGGATTTTATAGTCCTTTGACATCTGTAACCTCCTCAATCCAGTGATGCAGTTTATCTAAGAAACGCTGACCAGTATGTTCCTTGATTTTATCAATAGAGTATACTAGAGCTTGATTCCACTCTTTTAGTCTATCTGTATAGTAATGTGCCGCCTTGGAAAATTCTGTCACATCTGAAATTAAATAACCATTTTTCAAATGTTCTACATAGACGGTTTCGACCTGATTAATTTGAGGAATTCCCGCACTAATACCTGCGATTTGAGTATAGAGGTGGGGTTGTTTATTAAGATCCACAATCAAACGAACAAACTCTAATGTCTTAATCAAATCTAACTCATCATTCATATTGACAAATTGAAAACGTAGTTCCTGCTCTTGATTTTCTTCTAAAGTATTTTCTGCACCACCATAGTCTAGACCTTTTTCCAAACTATCAGTATGGATTTGTTCCTGAATAATTTCATTGACAAGTGATTCCACTTCCTCCATTTGTTCCTGATTAGCAGAAAAGGCTCCAAATACAACCTCTGTATTTTTGGTTTCAGCAATAAATGATAGAACATGAAATAGGGCTTGTCTATCAATTCCCTCAGAAAAATCTAATTGATAGTAAATAATAGACTCTTTTCGAGTCTGGCTTCGCCCCAGACGTAAACGTGTATCAAAAGGAGAGAGATGATAAAATTTATCCGATAGTTTAGGATATAGTTCCTGCAAAAGTTGTAAACTATCCTCTCTATCCACTAAGACTAGATCCGCCTGGTCAAATGATGAAGCTAAGTCTCTAAAACTAGCTTGAGAATTTCGGTTAATAAAAAGACTCAAAATTTTAGCAGTGTCACTTGGTAAGCAACTGAAGATAAATTGGTCATGATGAGTGAGAAGGAATGATGAAAAAATCCTGTTTTTCCTGTTCTGTTTGCAGATATTTATCAAAATATTCTGCGATTAGTTGACTCATATCAGTGTAGTGAAGCTGTTTAAAACGGTAACCAAATATTGGATTTACCTCTACTAGTCCTCCCTCATTTAAATGCTCTCTTAATCTCCAAATACCTTTAGGATCCAAATAGTCTTGATAGGTAGGCTGTCCATTATCAAAATAAATGACACTCGATACAAAGCCACGATCATCCATGATATAATTCTTGCTTATTTGTCCATCAAAGATCAAAATATTGAATCTCACTGATAAATCCTTCTACACCATGTTCTACTTTGGCATATCTTTTACCATTTTTCTGTACTACTATTGCAAAAGGGACTATAAAGAAATTGACAATCACTATCCCACTCTATATCTCTTATATTAAGAACCTGGGTGTGTATATCATGTAAGTCTTGCATGTCATCAAAGATAGAATAGACTTCTGTCTCTAAAACACCGTGTCTATGTAAAAATAACGCAAATGTGGCTGATAGGCTAAGACTAAGAGTCGAGACTGTAGTCCTTGTCTTTGAAACAGCCTAATTTGATTGAAAGTATCATCAAATTCAAATCTAAAAGAAGAATAATACCATGGAGTCATATCCGCATGCCACTGACGGTTTGAACCATACCAAGCTGGAATAAAATAATACATGACACCCTCCTAAATTAATGGTTTGTATGTTTCATTTAATCTCAAAGCCTTCATTTCATCTTTGATTGTGAAAATCATACCACCAAACATCATAAATAAACCTGGAATCATAGCAATTTTTAGCAACTTCCCATCAGACAAAACTAATAACATTGGAATTCCTGCAATCAAAACATTAAATGTTCCCCCTATAATCGAAAAACGAAATACTAATTGATTAATAAAACGACCTGTTTCCTCTCCTGGATAAACTCCATAGATATACTCTCCAGATTTCTTCATACGATCTGATATTTGGTCTCCACTCATATTGACAAAAGCAAAAGCAATACTAAATAAAAAAATCATGGCAATATATGAATAAATCCATAATGGTTTTCCGATTCCATACTGAGCCGATAGTTCAGAGAAAACTGAAGCATGAGGAAAAAGAGTCTGTAATAGTAAAAAGATATAGGTCGGCAAACTTAAAAAACTCATAACATACATAAATGGCATCCCACCAGCAGGATTTAACATTATTTCAAAATAAGAATAACGCTTAAATCGGCTACGTAAGCCAATCTTATGAACGGGTATACAATAACGTGCTCTATACATGAGTACCATCATATAAGTTAATACAATGCTACTCAATACAATAAGTAGTATAATTTCCGTAGAAATTCGAACAAGCTGAAGAGTATTTAAAATATCTTGTGGAATATTTAAAACAATACTAGCTAATAAAATAACCACAGAACCACCTACTCCAAGTCGAGCATTTAAATCTGATAACCATATAAGAAAGAAGGCTCCTGCTATTAATAATAAGGTATTCATTATAATCACCAACAAAGAGGAATAAAGATGTTGTATCGGTAAATTCAATGAGAGCGCTAAGGATTGAATCAAGGCAATGACCAATGTTAAATACATCTTTCTTCTATCTTGAACTTCTACTGCTACGGAAGTAATATTTAATTTCTTAGAAAAAGAGAGTAACTGCCATAGAATCATTGATGACATCCATGGTGATAATCCTATAGAGAATATGGATAAACTCCTTAGATTACCTCCTAAAAGTGCCGTTGAAAACGCCAAGTATGCCGTTGACCCACCTAAAAAATCTCTACTATTCAAATCAACAAAAGGAAGAGTAAGTCGACTTCCTAGTACATAAATAAACAACAGAAATAAGCTAGCTAACCCTTTTTTTACTGCGATTGATGAGTAAGTTTTTCCCACGTTATACTCTCTTTCTCTTAACAACTTGATACTCCTCTCTTAGTTATAAAAAGAAGAATATCATACTTTAGTTCTTTTTCTGCTTCAAAAACAGATCTAATCTAAAAACAAATATTTTTTTATATTCCTCAATATCTGTTAATTGATAGTATTCTAAAATTTGCTTATAATCCTTTAAAAGATTGATAAATCTAACACGCGTAACTGAAATATCTAATCCAATCCAGCTAAAAATGAGTAACAAAACATCATAAATAATACTTTTCTTATCCAATTTAAAAGGTCGTTATCATAAACTTTCAAGGTAAGTAACTAATTATTCTATCATGGATTATTTATCTTGGATATAGTTTCTAATTGCATTAACTAATTCTACCGGAGTACTATTGCTATAAAGACCATCATAGTCACTATCCGAAAGTTCTTGATATCGACTACTTTCAAAAACTAAGCATAGGTTTATTATATTTTTCACCAAATCATAGATATATACTAGTTTCTGATCTAAATTTAAATCTAAATAAATATCTGAACTCTTTAGAAGTTTTTCCACCAAAATAGGAAAAGAATTAGGATAAAGAGTCACATTTTGAAACTTAGATAATCTCTTTAATTCATCCGACATAAAAAGTATGAGCAGCAATATAAAAATGTACTTCTGGTAATTGTTCAACTAGATAATCAATTTTTCTACACACCAAGAATTAGTTAAATTCATACAAGTTAATTTTTGGTTTATAAATATCTGCAGAGTAAAAACACCCTTTTCTTTCCAGCTAGATACTATATAACTCCATTCCATAAAAGAGTATTTCCACCACTCTTCTCTCAGACGTCCAACAGAAAACTGCTTCCACGGTTTATCAGGAGAAATATAGTGCAAAATTTTAGGAAGGGGAGTCAGGGGAATTTCAAAAATAAAAGCATGATTCTTTTCGGCTGCACCAGCATCGAAACCTATTTGAAAATTATAGTTATCATCTAACCGATAATAACTATTTTGAAAAAGAATATTGAGAATAGACTGATCTCCTTCTCCCACATTTTCATGTTCTTTCTCAGTTAATTCAACTAACTGCTGACGAATATTATTTGATTTCCATTTTTTATTGTCTATCAATAGAACTCCTGCATTAAAACCAACACCTGCTCCAAAACAAGAGCGTGCTGCAGCTAGATAATTCTCACCCAAGTCTACTTCAAATAAGTATGTCAAATCACCCGTTACCACTAAATCACTATCAAGATAGAGCACTTTATCTTCTTTAACAAAATCTGGAATAAAATAACGTGCAAAGGTCATATGATTGATATGAGGTAGTTTATTTGACCAATTCATTTGGAACTGTTGCCCAATGAGCTTGCAATCAATCAAGTCTCCTCCCATTTCTTCTAAATAGACTCTCAATCTACTAAACCATTCCTGAGGAATATCTTGATTTAAGATATATACCTTCAAATGGCTGTTATGTCTGCAAAGTGATTTCATGGCTGTCTCAATCTGTCGAATATAAGCGTAATCACCTGCGAAAACTACAGCTTTTTTATCTTCTAACATTTTATCTCCTTTAAGTTTAAGGTACTTCATTACGATAAGACAGTAACCACTTGACTATTATATGTCTCATCCTCTATAAATTCAATATCTTGATCAAAATTATGTTCCGCAGTATGCTTGTGATTAAATTTAACCTTTGTATCAACTCCCATTTTCATCCATTCATACTCTGAATCAATATGGCCAATATCTAGAACCCGATATCCCTTCCTAAAAAGATTATAGGATAAAATTTTAGCTGTAGGTCCCAGCATACATAAAATAAGGCGATTTTCAACATACTGTAATACAGCCTCTTGAATCTCTTCTATACGCGAATAAGCATCATGGGATGGACAAATAATTCGCTTAATTGAATTTGCTCCATCAAATAAATCATTGCCTACACCTGAACGAGAAGTTGCTCCTTCTACAATCAGAATGTCCTCATTCTTCCAAATTTGTTTTAATTTTTCAAATTGACTGAACGATTTAGATTTATCCACATAGTCAATGTATGGTCTAGATACAAATGTAGTCCCATACCAATCTGCTCTAGCTAATTCTACATAATCTTTTAAATGATGTTCTAAATGTCCCTTCCAAAAGGCTTCCGCTGCTGGTGTAAAATTGGAACGATCAGCAAATACATTTGGTAAGCCGATAACTAATTTTTCATCACTTTGAAGAGAAATAATCTCTTTCAACTGACTTGCAAGATTCTCATCATAGACTTGATAAGGAATAGATTTCCCTAACATTAAATCCATCTCCCCATCTCCAAAACGAATAATAGAAGATTGGTTTTCTATTATATAATCTAGAGTTTGATCGATATCCTTAACAATAATCGCTGGTGTTCTTTCTTTGAATGTTCCAGAAATAAGATTTTTAATATCTTCTACCATACGTTCAGGTGATTTTGAAGAGTATATATGTTGTCCAAAAAAACCATGTTGAGTGCTATCAAAAGAGAAAATGGTTTTATTCATTTCATGAACTGACTTCACAATATCATGTGTCAAATGACTACAGCTAATATCCAAATACAAGCCCATTCTTACTTTTAATTGTTCTAATTTTTCTATAGTTATTGCTGGATGTAAACGAATATTTTGATAGTTATTTTGTAGTTCATATAACTTAGGCCCCATATCTGTCCAGGCCGCGACATCAAAGATGATATGTGGAAGATATTGAGCTAAATAGTCTAATTGTTCAATGTCCTGTGTATCAGTAAATATTAAGCAATGAAATGTCTCCTGATTATAATCTTTTAAAAACCGAGAATGCCTAGCATAGTCTTTGATAGCTTCTATCATTAAATTAATATCTTCTTTGTCAAATACTATTTGATCATACATTCCATGCTGTGTATTAGAAAAACTTAAGATAGGAATTCCAAAGTTACAAACATCTCTCAAGATACTTTCAACTTCAGATCCCTGATGAATATCCAAATAAATATCCGTTTTTCTTTTCAGTTTTTCCAGTACAGGAGGGACAATCTGTGGATGCAATCTCACATTATCATATACAGCTAATTTTGTTAGCTTATCACCCATGTCCGTCCAAGCTGCGATATGAAATACCACATCTGGAAGAGCTGTGACTAACTCCTCTATTCCTTCTAAATCTTGGGAATTTGTCAAAGTTAAACAAGAACATTCCTTGTCTAGAGGCGATACTAATTCAAACTCTCCCAAATGGTGTTGTAAAATTTGGCTCCACTCTAAATCGTGAAATTCCCACCATAGCTCACGATAACGATTAGCTATCAAGGTAGTCCATGGCTTTCTATAGGTCGTAAAATGAATCACCACTGGTTTGTCATTAAAAGCTAGATGTTCCTGCCAATTATTATACAAAGCCACCACATCATGTCCTACTTGTAAATTATAAGCTCGACCTAGCTCTAACCAATCATCTTGCAATACCTGATTGAAAATCGTTTGATCACCATTAAAGTGTTCAAAACGACCTTCTTCAACTTCCTTTGTTGTTAGGATAGACTGTTCAATTAGTCGTTCTTTTAGTTTCTCTTGACGCCATTTTTCATTGTTAATTAGTAGAACACCAGTATTGAAACCTTGACCATTTGCATCTCTAATTGCTGCGATATAACGTTCTTCTATATCCTGCTCAAATAGATTATCTAATTTATCATTGATAAGTAAATCACAATCTAAATACAAAACCCTATCTTCTTGTATATAGTCTGGGATAAAATATCTGGCATAGGCAATCGAACTAATGTGAGCTTGTTTTTTCCAATTCTGAAACACAGTTTGTTCAGGTAGTTTAACATCGATAATATCACTACCTAACATTCGAGCTATTTTTCTTGGTTTGCGAAACCAATCTGGCATGATATCTTGATTTAAAATATAAATCTTAACATCTCGATTATGGTATAGGATAGATTTTATGGTCGTTTCTAACTGCGTGGTATAATTACGATCACCAGCTAATACAATTGTTTTAATCATCTTGTTCTCTTAATCAATTCCTAAGTGATAGATTGCATCTACCAATAACTTTTTAGTGAAATAACCCTCTTTTAACAAATAACTAAAGGTTTTTATCCGATTTGTCATTTCTTGATATTCTTGTACATTCATTTTATCAACTATCTCATGAGCTTCCTCCAGACTATTCACCACAAAGCCCAAGCCTTGATCTACTATAAATTTAGCAGTTGATAAGCTACTCGGTACAATGACTGGGATACCAGCTGTTAGATAGGTACTAACCTTATGAGATATATTTAAAGTATAGTATTGGTTACTTTCTCCATCGTTTTGATGAGTTCCCCAGACAAGGCCAAATCCACCTTTTGATAATTCTAGTAACAGTTCCTCGTCTTTTTTCCATCCTTCAATACTCAGATTTCTAGCATTGGAACTAGCTTCTCCTTTATTTGAAAATACTCTCAAAAGCGTATCTTGAGACCAATTTTGCAAGTCTGGGAAACGCTCTAAACTTCCAGCAAAAAAAAGTTCTTTTTTAAAAATCGGGGTGTATAAGGATAAATCGTGAGGATGATCCCACATCCCTTGAACGAGTATCTTCTTAGTTGTCAATCCTTCTTCAATCAGGCGTTCTTTCATCTTCTCTGATGGGACGATTAAAACATCTGATAGATTATACATGTACATATACTCTTTCATGAGATAATAGTTACTATCAAACATGAGAGGGACAACATCATGGATAAAGCAAATAATTTTCACCTGCATATCCTTTAGCTTATCAAATAAGACTCGATCAAACTCAAAGCCATTCCAAGTAGGAGACTGAAAGACTAAGATATCACCAATAGAAATACTAGCCATAATCCCATCCAAACGCTTATTCATTTCAGATGGACTATCTGAAGCAATATTGTAAAAATAAATACCAACTTCTCTAAATCCCAGTTGACTTGCTATTTTTTGTACAGCATTTTGGGCTAGAATAACCGTACTATCACCTGCCATACCGTATAAGTTTGTTAAATGTAGTTTCATAAATACTTCCCTTTTAAATTCCCATTTTTTAGAATATAACACAACAACTACTTTACTATATAAACAGATTGTATTATTATTTAATTTCTTCTCCGATTCTAACTTATTTCAAAGCTACGTGGCTCTATAGTATTTAAACGATAAACAGACAATTTTTTTATGCCCAATTTACTCAACATTAGGAAGTCCCCTTACCTAAAAAAATTCTCGAATAGCTACCACCATCGTTTCTGGCTCATTTGCCAAAAAAACCTTACTGGTCCCCGTTGAATCATGATTGGTATTTTTCAAACGTAAATATTTGTTTGTTCCTCTTACGAACTTCTTCAAGTATCCCTTCATCGGTTCCCCATGATTAATATCTAGATAAAAAAATCTAATTTCTCCATCAATTCTTTATACTGATATTGATTGAAGTAAGGATAAAGTGAAACATTTGGTAATGTTTCTATTTTTAGTTATTTTAGGACCAAAAGTTTGTATATGCAAAAATATGAAACTGTACATTTGGAAATGCATCTAATAGGTATTCAATCTTTTCCAATTCTTGTGTATTAGTGAAAATTGCTGTATGTAGTTCATTTATCTTTTGCTATTTCAATAAATTTAGAAGGTCTTTTCTCTTCTCGTGATAATATAGATTCCCAATCGATTCCATTATAAAACCACCATAGTTCCCTATATCTGGTTTGATAAGAATTATTCCATGGTTTATGCTCTCCCTCGAAATGTATTATAGTATGGGTATCGTTGGGATTCCATTCCTGTAAAAACAAGCCTACTGAATTTGCTATAGAATCTCCCCCTACCAAAAAATTATAATCTGACGAAACTCTCTTCCATCTATTTTTAAACAGCAAGTTTAAAACACCTTGGTCTCCAAAAACTTCTTTATGTTTTTCTCGAGTCAAATCCAACAATTGTTGGCAAATATTATCTTCTTTCCATTTATCAACATTAACCATCATCATCCCAGAATTAAATAGAGTTTTATCCCATGAGTCTGCTGCAGCTAGAATATAAAAATCTTCAAAAGGAACACCGAATAAATCATCTAACGATTTGTGAACAATTATATCGCAATCTAGGTAAAGTGCTCTACTTTCTGTTACAAAATTAGGTATAAAATAACGAAAATACGCCATATACTTAATATATTTTCTTGGTGTAGAAAAACGTTTGTAATATTTCAGAATCAACTTTTTATATTTACAATTTCAGAATCAATCTTTTTCTAATCGTTTCGCCATCAAATAAAAACCACTCTTTGGAAATATCATCATTAAAAACGTAAAACTTCAAATTCTGATTATGCGCACAAATTGATTTAATCGTTGTCTCTAGCTTATCACGATAAAGATTATCAGCACCCAGTACAATTGCTCTTTTTCCATTATTATCCCACTTTGCTTTTTAATATCTACTCAAATTTCAATAATTCTTTAATTGCATCTACCATTTTTTCTGGTCTCTTAGATTCACAGATAAAACTTGCTTTTTCTACATTATGACAAGTATTATCAAATGAAAGAATAGGTTTTCCAATTTGATATACCTCTTCAATAATATTAGCAATTTCATTTTCATGATTAATATCCAAATAGAAATCAATCTTTTCTAAGACCTTTTTGAAATTCATCGGATTAAATGAAGGCAGTATTTGTACATTTAAATATCGTTGTAAATCAACAATTTCAGATGCAAATCCTGTATGAGCCAGAATTGAAAAGTGAACCTGCGGTAATTCTCTAATCAAATATTCCAGATGCTCTATGTGACAAGTATTTGTAAAAATAGCTGTATGATAGAGTGGTGCTTCTATGAGTGAGTTTAAGCCCTTATTAAAGTCAGCCTTTCTCATCACAATATCAGACCATTCCAAAGAATAATAGAACCACCAATCTTCTCTAAAGCGATTTAAATTTACTTGATACCATGGTTTATCTCCTGTAAAATGAATAATCTTTGCTGAATCTTCTAATTTCAACGAATCGATATACCAGCTATCAATCTGATAATTCCTTGCAACTGTATCCATTCCGACCATAAAATTATAAGAAGAATCTAAAGCATACCAACGATTTTCAAATAATTTATTTAAAATACCTTGATCTCCGAAAGTACTAGTATGAAATTCATTTGTCAATTCAAGGAGCCTTTCTGTTGCGTTTTCTTGTTTCCATAAAGCAACATTAATTAGCATGAGTCCTGAATTAAAAGTAGATGGAACTAAGGCATCTGCTACAGCCGCTAAAGGGTAATCTGTAATATCCTCTGAAAACAATTCATCTATATTTGATCTAACTATAATATCTGAATCCAAATACAAGGCCTTATCTTCCTTCACAAATTGAGGAATAAAATAACGAAAAAATGCAGCATAACTCAAATGAGACAATGGAAGATTATAGTCTCGTAGACTATGATTTGTTATTTTTACATTAACAATCTCAGATAATAAAGGTTCAAGTCGTTTAGACATTAATTGAAACCATTCTGATGAAATATCATCATTAAAGACATAGAATTTCAAATTACGATTGTGAGCACAAATCGATTTAATTGTAGTTTCTACCTTATCTTGATAGCCATTATCTGCGCCTAAAACAATAACTTTCTTTGTCATTTATTTCTCCTCTTTATCTATGTACTTTCTAATTTCCTGAACCATTTTTTCTGGCTCGGTAGGAGAAAATATTTGAGCTCCCTCGTTGCAATGATTCGTATTTGAAAAAGAAAATACTGGTTTCCCCATGTTCATTACTACATTTGTAATATCATCAATTTCATCATAATGGTTGATATCTAAGTAAAAGTCTAATTTTTTCATTACCTTATCATAAGAAAAATGATTGTACTGTTGATAAACTGTTACATTAGGATACCTCGTTAGATCAATAACATTAGATGCAACCCAAGTATGAGCAAATATATAAAAGTGAACATCAGATAAATTCTCTATCAAGTATTCCACTTGTTCCAATTCGCAACTATTGGTAAAAATAGCTGTATAAGCCTTCGGTACAACTGTTAAATCTTGATAGGTCTGAAATACCCTTTCTTTACGTAACAAAATATCAGACCATTCCAATCCTTGATAAAACCACCAAATATCTCTATAACGATTTTGACTTAAAGGTAACCAAGGTTTTTCCCCAGTGTAGTGAATAATATAAGGCACCACATCGTCAGGAAGGGCTGAATTGTACCAAGATGATAGCGCTTCTGGAGTCGTTTCAATCGCAATATGAATCAAACTATCTAAACCAACCATAAAATTGTATTTCCGATCCAACTTTTTCCAGTTTTCTCCAAATACCATATTGAGAATACCTTGATCTCCAAAAACTTCTTGATGATGTCGATTTGTTAATTCAATTAGTTTTACAGAAAGATTTTCCCTTTTCCATTTACTAACATTAATCAACATCATTCCCGCATTAAAGCGATTTTCATATCCTTTTACAAAATAATCCCGAACACCAGCAATCCAATAGTCTCCTAATTCTTCCTGGAATAATTCATCCAACGAATGAGTCACTACTATATCCGAATCAAGATATAAGGCTTTTTCTTCCACTACAAAATCTGCTATAAAATATCTAAAAAACGTAGCGTAGGATAAATAAGCAATTGGAAGATGATAGCCCTTTAATTGATGATTTGAAATCTTAATATTGACAATTTCTGAATCAATTACTTTTAACCGTCTATTCATAACTTGAAACCATTCGCTCGGAAGATCATCATTAAAAAAATATAAAATTTTAAATTTTTATTATGCGTACATACTGACTTAATTGTAGTCTCCAGCTTATTTAAGTAACCATTATCTGCTCCAAGAACGATTGCTTTTTTCACTTTATTTCTCCTCGTAAATTTTCCCTGTCAATAAAAAATCTAACTCCTCTAACCTCTTAGTTTCAATACTATTTTCTAGTCCCTTTTCATTTGCTATTCGATGCCAATAGTCAAGGTAAAATTTATGTTGTTGAACGTACTGACTTATGTCGTAACCTTTTAATGCTACCATCGCAATCCGTTCCAATCTCAAATCATGATCATCTCTCATCATTTTCTCAGAAAAACCACTATTTGAAATACTTGTTTTTCGAATACGATAAAAATATAGATTTTTATGGATGTAAGCTATCTTTTCAGCTTGCATAAATAACTTATAATTTGTCCCTATATCTTCGTTAATTCTTCCTACTGGAAACGTTATTTGATCAAATAATTCACGTTTTGACAATATCCCCCATGAAGTTTGAAATGTTAAATCTCCCCCTTCAAATTTAGGTAGCTGTTCGACTACTTCTCTCCCACTATAAACTTTCTCATACTCATCTCCATAGGCATAAAAAAGATAAGTTGCTCTTTCCTCATCATAAGCACCATAACAAGCTATTGAAACATCTGCATTATGTTTTATTATCCGTTCATATAGAGTTTCTAAGTAAGAAGAATCTATCCAATCATCTGAATCTACAAAAGTAAGATAGGAGCCTTTTGATTGCCTTATTCCATAATTACGTGCATCTGATAGTCCACCATTTTCTTTGACAAAATATTGAAAGCGAGAATCTTTCTCAACATATTCCCTACAGATGTCAGCTGAATTATCTGGTGAACCATCATCTATTAATAAACACTCAAAATTTTGATAAGTCTGACTCATAATACTATCTAAACACATACGTAGATAGTTTTCCACATTATAAACAGGAACTATAATACTAATTAATTCTTGAACCATCTATTTCTCCTTTAATTCAACAACTTTAAAATCCTAACCAAGTATATTGTCTACTAGTCATTCTATAAATTTTTGAAAAAAATTTCTTTATATAACTGTATAGCATTTTGTATTATCAATACCAAATTCAACTTCATGGTCAATATGATATTTCAAAAAAATTCTTTTGTTTTTAGCTAAATAAAGATTAGTATCAACAGTTTTTCCAAGAAGAAACGGTAGACGGCCCAATCTTATTTCTACATTATCCATCAAATACTTATCACTAATTTTTCTCGCCCTAGTAGATAAAATGATGCTGTCGAAAATTATAAAGGGCCTTATTGAGATAAATACAACTCTTGATTTGTAAAAAAATCTTAAAAATTAAACTCTAAGTCCTCTCCCATTATTCGTTGTTCATTAAAGGTAGCAGTTTCTAAAAAGTTACGTTTAAATAGTTTCCCCCACGATACATTAAATGTACTATCATAATTCTCTAAATTTGGTAGTGAATTTAACAACTCGTTTCCAGTATAATATCTTTCGTAATAATCTTGTTCCCAAACATGCAGATAAAAACATCCATCGTTCATACTATATTGTTTATATGTCAGAACTGCTAAATCTGCATTATATTCATTTATTTTCATATACAATAATTCTAAATAATCAGAATCTACCCAATCATCCGAATCAATAAAGGTTATATATTGTCCTTTCGAGCGTTCTATACCTAGGTTACGTGCTGAAGAAACTCCACCATTTTCTTTTTCAAAATAACGAAAACGAGAATCCTTCTCAACATACTCTCTACAAATTTCAGCAGAGTTATCTGACGAACCATCATTTATCAATAAACATTCAAAATTTTGATAAGTTTGATTCTGAATACTTTCCAAACAATGTCTCAAATAATTTTCAACATTGTAAATAGGCACGATAATACTTATCAGTTCTCCCTTATCATACTCTTCGATTTGTGATAATATTTTTTCTTTTTCTTTTTGATATCTCTCTATATACTGAGTAGGTACTTTTCTCGCTTCTGTAATTTTATGTGTAGTAGTTTTAATTTTTCTACCCAAATTTTTTTATGTTACGTGATTCGTCTTTGAAAAAACGATCGAATTTTTCAAAAATTTTAAATATATCTAAATCTTTCTCCGAAAAACGAGACTTGTAATAATAGAGTTTTCTCGAATTCTATAAGTATACACAGTCTCCTGTATTTTAACCCATTTATTTGAGCTAGTTACGAACTCTGGTACGACAGCTAAATCTTCAAAAATCCATCCTTCTGGAAAAAAACTACCGTGCAACATTTCCCTTCGAATTAGTTTCCCACAGGAACTATTTCTAATTTTTTCTAATGCTAGACACTTTAATTTTTCTACCGTAGTTTCTAGAGCTACTTTATGTGGTTCAGATTGAGGAAAATAATAGATATTTCCATCATGATAATGTTCAAACAATCCCTCTATAATATCAACACCTTCTTCAATTTGTGCCGTCATTTTTTCTAAGAATGTAGAATGAATATAATCATCACTATCCACAAAACTCACAAAAGAAGAATTAGCGCTAAGATGTTTGATTGCTGTATTTCTAGCCGAACTTAGGCCTTGATTACTTTGATTGATTAGCTTAAAACGACTATCCACTAGATACTCTTCTGCTATTTGTTTCGAATTATCTGTAGAACCATCATTAACCATAATACATTCAAATTTCTGATAAGTTTGTTTTTGAATACTGTCCAAACACTCTCGCAAGTACTCTTCAACGTTATATATTGGAACTATAATACTAATTAAGGCTTTATTTTCATAATCTGCTATTTTAGATAATATTTTTGTTTTTTTCTTGTTTATATAGCTGTTTTATACTGACTATTCTCTGGTACAAATTCTATGTCATGATAATTCAAATGTAAATATTTTATTTTTCAACTAATAATTTTTGTTACATCACTCTCATCTTTAAAATAAGAATCAAATTTCTCTAATATCTTGAATATATCCAATTTTTTTCTTCTGAAAATTCTTTAGTAGTAATTGAATTTGGACGATTCCTGTAACCATAGATAACTTTTTGGTAATTTAATCCATTTTCCTGAATGACTTACCAACTCTGGAACAACTGCTAAATCTTCAAATATCCAACCTTTTTGGGAAAAATCTTCTGTTAATATACTTTTTCGAAACAATTTTGGAAAAAAACATTAACTCTCAGCTCATTTAATGCTAATTCTCCCAATTTACTATCCTTACTTATTAATATTTTTCTCAAAATTATGAGAGACATTATCTACTTTTATTTCATCATGGAAATATTCAATCATTCCTTCTATAATATCAACATCATCTTCGATGTGTTCTATTAAAGTTTCTAAGAAATCAGGATAAATATAATCATCACTATCTACAAAGGATATAAAAGTAGACTCTTCTCTAATATGACTAATACCCGTATTTCTAGCCGAACTTAGACCTTGATTACTTTGATTGATTAGTGTAAAACGACTATCCACTAGATACTCTTCTGCTATTTGTTTCGAATTATCTGTAGAACCATCATTAATCATGATACATTCAAAAATTCGGATAAGTTTGTTTTTGAATACTATCCAAGCACTCTCTCAAATACTCTTCAACATTATATATTGGAACTATAATACTAATTAATTCATCCATAAGCTATGCAATTATTCTCCTAAAAACTGTTTAATAACTTTTACCATTTCCTTTGGCTCTGATGAAGGCAATATCTGACTTCGATTATTTGTATCATGACTCGTATTCTCAAAAGCAAATATCGGTTTCGATAGGTTATGAACTTTTGAAATAATATTATCTATTTCATGATTATGATTGATATCTAGATAAAAATCTAACTTACTCAGCATTTCTTGAGATTGATACGGTGTATAATTGGGATAAAGAGATACATTTAAAAAACTGTTCAACACTTGTACTCTCGGTCCAAAATAACTATGGGCAAAAATATGAAAATGGACATTCGGAAGTTTTTCTACTAGATATTCTATATGTTCCAACTCTTGCGTATCTGTAAAAATCGCTGTATGAAATAAACTAACTGTTGCAATTTCACTAAACGTAGTTGGTTTGCTATCAGCTTGCGACAAAATAGTTTGCCAATCCAAACCATTGTAAAACCACCACAATTCTCTATATCTTGTTTTTAATGAATCATTCCACGGTTTATCTTTACCTTCAAAATGGATAATAGCAGGTTTATAGTTTTCATCCCAACTATTTAAAAACCACTCTGGCTTTTGAGCCCAATAAGCTAAGGTATCAAGCCCAACCATAAAATTATAATGAGGAGATACTTTCTTCCACTTATTTTCAAATAATAGATTTAAGACTCCCTGATCCCCATAAACTTCTTGATGTTTTTCTGCAGTCAACTCTAAAAGATTTTGACAAATATTATCAGTTTTCCACTTATGAACATTTACCATCATCATCCCTGCATTAAAAATATTTTTATACCACCCATCTGGAACGGCGATTATATAATTTTCTTCGAAAATCTTTCTGAAATAACGGATCTATATTCCCATGAACAACCATATCACAATCTAAATACAAAGCCCTATCTTCTTTTTACAAATTCTGCAATAAAATAGCGAAAAATAAGTCATATATTTGATGTGTTTATCAGGAGTAGAAAAAAATGCTTTTACTTTTTTTCTGCATCAATTTTTATATTCAAAATTTCACAGTTTATTTTTCTCTAGTCTCTTATCCATCAGATAAAACCACTCTTTGGGAATATCTTCATTAAAAAAATATAAAACTTCAAGTCTCTATTATGGTAACAAATTGATTTAATAGTTGTTTCCAATTTTTCTCGATAATTATTATCTGCTCCTAAAACGATTGCTTTTTTTGTACTCATACTCCACTCATTTCCAGATTAATTTCTTTTCTTTATAATCAGATTCCTATCTTGATAAACCACACTATTTGCTGGAACATCATTGCGAATAAGACAGCCTGCTCCAATAATGGTATTGTCCCCAATAGTCACTCCTTTTAAAATAGTGACATTACTTCCTATCCAGCAATCTCTTCCGACTCTTATTGGCGCTGTGGTCCACTGCCATTTTTCTATCTTTTCAGCGGTATAAATATGGTCGTGATCATAAAAACGGACACCTTCCCCCATCATGGTACCTGCCCCGATTTCAATTCTTTCCATACAGTTAAAACTACAAGAGTTATTGATAAAAACACCATCATACAGTATTAACTTACCAGAAGAAACATGGAAATTTTCAAAATTTCTGCAAATGACATTGGCTCCTACAAGCAAGTTTGCCTTATCATCGATTTGAAATACATTCCAAGTCCCATCTTGAATGATTTTTTCTTGATGATTGACTCCCACACTGAATTCATTCAGACACTCTCTCACTCTAGAAACCAATTTATCTGGTGTACTTGATAGGAAAACTTCCTGCCCCTGATTTCCATGGGCTGTATTATTAAATGCAAAGACAGGTTTCCCAGCCTGTACAAACCTTGATACAATAGCATCCACTTCTTGAAAGTGATTGATATCTAGTAGAAAGTCACACGTATTGATTAGAAAGTTTAGCTGTTCTTCATTTGTAACCGTTAGGAGACGGACATTATAGTTCATTTCTAAGATACGGATTTTCTCGGAAAACTGGACAGGGGCTGCAATTTGAAAACAGATGTTTGGCAAGTTTTCTAGGAGATAATCCAACTGTTCAATCTGATCACTAACCGTCAAAATCAGAGCATCTCCTAATAGATGTTTTTCCTTCATTTGCTTATTTCTCTTAATTTTTCAATCATTGCTTGAACTTGGTCAACAGCATATACTTCCTGACCAACTTCGTAGGATTTGGTGTTTTCAAAGGTTAAAATAGGTTTCCCAAGTCTTGCAAATTGATTGAGAATTTCCTCTGTTTTTTCACCATGATTAATATCTAAAAGGACTTGACAAGTATCTACCAGTTCGTCATCGACGTCTAGCAAATAATGGATGCCATTAAAAATAGTCACGTTTGGATAAACTGTCATCTTTGCTAATTTATCACTGACCATTACTCTAGCTGCTATCTTAAACTGAATAGCTGGTAAGGATTGAATCAATGTTTCAAGTTGTTCAATATGGTCTGAAGCAGTATAAATTAAACAAGCGAAAGGCTCTTTTGTAGGATAGATATGAGACTTTTGTAGTGGATGTAAATGATAATTTTGTCCCAACTCTGTCCATTCTAGATTATGGTAATACCACCAAACATCGCGATAGGTTTGAGCCGCCAAATCCTTCCACGGTTTCCTATGAGAAAGATAATGAATAATAGCAGGATAATCTTGACCTGCAGGTAATTGATAATCAGTGAACTGCTTATGAATGACAATATGATTATAATCAAAGTCCAATTCCAACCATCTATTTTCAAAAAGCATATTCAAGATACTCTGATCTGCCTGATCCACCTTATCGTGCCATTCATTGGTCAAATCAATCAACCTTTGAGTCATCTGTTCTTGTTTCCACAGGTTATTATTGATTAAGAGAACACCTGCATTAAAAATTTCCCGACCGAAATAGGCTCTGCCTCCGAAATCTCGAATAGCTGCCAAAGGATAATCTTGCAAGTCTGTAGCAAACAAGTCATCTAGATTTTTCGTTACAACTAAATCACAATCCACATATAGAGCCTTATCCTCTTTCACGAAATCAGCTACAAAATAGCGTAAAAACACTGTGTAACTAATATCTGTTTTATAACGTGAAATTTGCTCGGACGTCACTCGGCAATTAATAATTTCTGAATCAAACTTTTCCAATCGCTTATTTAATTGTTTAATCCACTCATTTGGAAAATCACTATTAATCAAATAAAAACGGATTGAGCGATTGTGATAACAAATGGACTTTATAGTCGTCATGACCTGATCTACATAAGCATAATTTGCTGCGAGGACAATAGCCTTCTTTTCCTTTTGCTCCTGTATTGACAACTGATTTAAAAGAGTTCTTTTCATTTCAAACTCTTTATACGTTGCTGTATCAGATAAGCCACTAGCTTGACCATTCGCGAGACTGACTTCCAACATCTGACGATAAACTGCTAAGTGTTTCTCAAGAGGATAGCCCATATTAGCTAGTAGAGTAATACGCTCGGACATAGCATCAACTATGGCATGCATCCACTTTTCTGTCCAAGTCTTTGTAATACTCCCATTTCTCTGGCGATATGCATAAAGACCTTGATTTATATAAACTATTTTTCAACCAATAAGTATATCTTTTTGATTAAAAAATATCCATCCTCTCCAAGTTTACCTTTATCAAATCGAATATAATCAAATAATTTCGCCTTATAAAGTTTCCCACACGCAGAAATTAATGCGAAATTCTTCATTTCTTTTGATTCATATAAGTTCTCAAAGATAGAAACATTGTCATATACTTTCTCATAGTAAGAGTCCGCACTCATATGAAAAATAGAACAGTTTTTCATCTTCATTATATGAGTAGTAATTCCCGACTGAAACATCTGCTTGATACTCGATCAGTTTATTGTATAAAACTTCTACATAATCCGACTCAACCCAATCATCTGAATCAATAAAAGTTACATAGGAACCAGTCATTTTGTCCAGACCTACATTTCTCGCATCTGATAAACCACCATTTTCTTTTTCAATATAAATAATCCGATTATCTTTGCGTGCATACTCTTGACAAATTGCGCCCGAACTATCTGTAGAACCATCATTGACAACAATAATCTCAATATTTTTATATGTTTGTTTTATTACACTATCCAAACACTTATCTAGGTAATGTTCAACATTATAAACTGGTACAATTACTGTAATTTTTTCAGTCATGAAGCCTCTCTCCTTTCCTAATATTATAACATTTTTTACCCTATTTCTCAGCATCTATTCACTTTTAGTATCAAAAATCCCTGGATGATTTTTCATCCAAGGGATTCTTCATAAATCGAAATAACAATACTTTCTATGTATTTTTATCCGATTATTCTTCATCATCACGTTTACGGCGTTTCGCAAACAGACCTAAACCAGTCACAGCTGCCAAAGCTCCTAAAAGTACAGATGATTTGGAAGCTTCTGTACCTGTATTTGGCAATTGCTGTCTTGACTTACCTGCTGATTCTGATGGTGTTTCAGAAGCACTTGTACTTGTTGACGCTGACTCAGAGGCTGATGTGCTTGCTGACTCAGATGCACTTGTTGATGCTGACTCAGAGGCGCTTGTTGACGCTGATTCTGATGCGCTTGATTGATGCTGACTCAGAGGCGCTTGTTGATGCCGATTCAGAGGCGCTTGTGCTTGCTGATTCTGAAGCACTTGTTGACGCTGATTCTGATGCTCTTGTGCTTGCTGACTCAGAGGCGCTTGTGCTTGCTGACTCTGACGCGCTTGTTGACGCTGATTCTGACGCACTTGTCGATGCTGACTCTGACGCGCTTGTTGATGCAGATTCAGAAGCCGATGTGCTTGCTGATTCTGATGCACTTGTTGATGCTGACTCTGAAGCACTTGTTGATGCTGATTCAGAGGCGCTTGTGCTTGCTGATTCTGATGCACTTGTTGATGCTGATTCAGAGGCGCTTGTGCTTGCTGACTCTGAAGCACTTGTTGATGCTGATTCAGATGCACTTGTTGACGCTGACTCAGACGCACTTGTTGACGCTGATTCAGACGCTGAGGTGCTGGCTGAGGCTGACGCACTTGTACTTGCTGACTCAGAGGCTGAGGTGCTTGCTGAAGCTGAAGCACTTGTTGATGCAGATTCTGACGCACTTGTCGATGCTGACTCTGACGCGCTTGTGCTTGCTGATTCTGATGCACTTGTGCTTGCTGACTCAGAGGCGCTTGTGCTTGCTGACTCTGACGCGCTTGTTGACGCTGATTCTGACGCACTTGTCGATGCTGACTCTGACGCGCTTGTTGATGCAGATTCAGAAGCCGATGTGCTTGCTGATTCTGACGCGCTTGTGCTTGCTGATTCTGATGCACTTGTTGATGCTGACTCTGAAGCACTTGTTGATGCTGATTCAGAGGCGCTTGTGCTTGCTGATTCTGATGCACTTGTTGATGCTGATTCAGAGGCGCTTGTGCTTGCTGACTCTGAAGCACTTGTTGATGCTGATTCAGATGCACTTGTTGACGCTGACTCAGACGCACTTGTTGACGCTGATTCAGACGCTGAGGTGCTTGCTGAGGCTGACGCACTTGTACTTGCTGACTCAGAGGCTGAGGTGCTTGCTGAAGCTGAAGCACTTGTTGATGCAGATTCTGACGCACTTGTCGATGCTGACTCTGACGCGCTTGTGCTTGCTGATTCTGATGCACTTGTGCTTGCTGACTGGCTCGCACTTGTTGATGCTGATTCAGAGGCGCTTGTGCTTGCTGATTGGCTTGCACTTGTTGACGCTGATTCAGATGCCGATGTGCTTGCTGACTCTGACGCACTTGTTGACGCTGACTCAGATGCGCTTGTGCTTGCTGATTCTGACGCACTTGTTGATGCTGATTCAGAGGCGCTTGTTGATGCTGATTCAGAAGCCGATGTGCTTGCTGATTCTGACGCACTTGTTGATGCTGACTCAGATGCTGATGTACTTGCTGATTCTGATGCACTTGTTGATGCTGACCCAGATGCGCTTGTGCTTGCTGATTCTGATGCACTTGTTGATGCTGACTCAGACGCGCTTGTGCTTGCTGATTCTGATGCACTTGTTGACGCTGATTCTGACGCACTTGTTGATGCCGATTCAGAAGCTGATGTGCTTGCTGATTCTGATGCGCTTGTTGACGCTGATTCTGATGCGCTTGTTGATGCTGACTCAGATGCGCTGATGTGCTTGCTGACTCAGACGCGCTTGTGCTTGCTGATTCTGATGCACTTGTTGATGCTGACTCAGATGCGCTTGTGCTTGCTGATTCTGATGCACTTGTTGATGCTGACTCAGACGCGCTTGTGCTTGCTGATTCTGACGCACTTGTTGATGCTGACTCAGATGCGCTTGTGCTTGCTGATTCTGATGCACTGTTGATGCTGACTCAGATGCGCTGTTGCTTGCTGATTCTGATGCACTTGTTGATGCTGACTCAGATGCGCTTGTGCTTGCTGATTCTGATGCACTTGTTGATGCTGACTCAGAGGCGCTTGTTGACGCTGACTCAGAGGCACTTGTTGATGCTGACTCAGATGCGCTTGTTGACGCTGATTCTGATGCACTTGTTGATGCTGACTCAGATGCGCTTGTGCTTGCTGACTCTGAAGCACTTGTTGACGCTGACTCAGGGCGCTTGTTGACGCTGATTCTGACGCACTTGTTGATGCTGACTCTGAAGCGCTTGTTGATGCTGACTCTGACGCGCTTGTTGATGCTGATTCAGATGCCGATGTGCTTGCTGATTCTGAAGCGCTTGTTGATGCTGATTCAGATGCCGATGTGCTTGCTGACTCAGAGGCGCTTGTGATGCTGATTCTGATGCACTTGTTGATGCTGACTCAGATGCGCTTGTTGACGCTGATTCTGATGCACTTGTTGATGCTGATTCAGATGCGCTTGTGCTTGCTGACTCAGATGCACTTGTTGATGCTGACTCAGATGCGCTTGTTGACTGTGCTGACTCTGACGCGCTTGTGCTTGCTGATTCTGATGCACGTTGATGCTGACTCATGACGCGCTTGTTGACTGCTCGATTCTGACGCGATGCGCTTGTTGATGCTGACTCAGACGCGCTTGTTGATGCTGATTCTGATGCACTTGTTGATGCTGACTCAGATGCGCTTGTGCTTTGCTGATTCTGATGCACTTGTTGATGCTGACTCAGATGCGCTTGTGCGCTGATTCTGATGCACTTGTTGATGCTGACTCAGACGCGCTGTGCTTGCTGATTGACTCGCACTTGCTGACGCTGACTCAGATGCGCTTGTGCTTGCTGATTCTGATGCACTTGTTGATGCTGACTCTAGATGCGCTTGTTGATGCCGATTCTGAGCGCGTGTGCTGCTGATTCTGATGCGCTTGTGCTTGCTGACTCAGATGCGCTTGTGCTTGCTGACTCTGACGCGCTTGTTGACGCTGATTCAGAAGCCGATGTGCTTGCTGACTCAGAGGCACTTGTGCTTGCTGATTCTGACGCACTTGTTGATGCTGACTCAGAAGCTGATGTGCTTGCTGATTCTGACGCACTTGTTGATGCTGACTCAGAAGCTGATGTGCTTGCTGACTCTGATGCACTTGTTGATGCTGATTCAGAAGCCGATGTGCTTGCTGATTCTGACGCACTTGCTGATGCCGATTCAGAAGCCGATGTGCTTGCTGACTCAGAGGCACTTGTGCTTGCTGATTCTGACGCACTTGTTGATGCCGATTCAGAAGCTGATGTACTGGCTGATTCTGATGCACTTGTTGATGCTGATTCAGATGCCGATGTGCTTGCTGATTCTGACTGCACTTGTTGATGCTGATTCAGAAGCTGATGTGCTTGCTGATTCTGATGCACTTGTTGACGCTGACTCAGATGCGCTTGTGCTTGCTGATTCTGATGCACTTGTTGACGCTGATTCGACGCGCGTTGATGCTGACTCAGATGCGCTTGTGACGCTGACTCAGATGCGCGGTGATGCTGATTCTGACGCGCTGTGACTGCTGATTCAGATGCGCTTGTTGATGCCGATTCAGAAGCTGATGTGCTTGCTGACTCTGACGCACTTGTTGATGCTGACTCAGATGCTGATGTACTTGCTGACTCTGACGCACTTTGCTGATGCTGACTCAGATGCTGATGTGCTGATGCTGACTCAGAGCGCACTTGTTGACGCTGATTCTGATGCGCTTGTTGATGCTGACTCAGATGCGCTTGTTGACGCTGATTCTGACGCAGCTTGTTGACGCTGATTCTGAAGCGCTTGTTGACGCTGATTCTGATGCGCTGTGCATGCTGACTCAGATGCGCTTGTTGATGCTGACTCAGACGCGCTTGTTGACGCTGATTCTAGACGCACTTGTTGATGCTGATTCTGATGCGCTTGTTGATGCTGATTCAGATAGCCGATGTGCTTGCTGATTCTGATGCGCTTGTTGACGCTGACTCAGAGGCGCTTGTGCTTGCTGACTCAGACGCACTTGTTGATGCTGACTCAGATGCGCTTGTTGATGCTGACTCTGACGCACTTGTTGATGCTGACTCAGAAGCTGATGTGCTTGCTGATTCTGAAGCACGTGTCGATGCTGATTCTGATGCGCTTGTTGACGCTGACTCAGAGGCGCTTGTTGACGCTGACTCAGATGCACTTGTTGATGCTGATTCTGACGCTTGTTGACGCTGATGCTGATGCCGATGTGCTTGCTGATTCTGACGCACTTGTTGATGCTGACTCAGACGCGCTGTGTGCTTGCTGATTCTGATGCACTTGTTGACGCTGACTCAGATGCGCTGTGCTTGCTGATTCTGATGCACGTGATGCTGACTCAGAAGCGCTGTGACGCTGATTCTGATGCGCTTGTTGATGCTGACTCAGAAGCGCTTGTGCTTGCTGACTCTGATGCACTTGTTGATGCTGACTCAGATGCGCTTGTTGACGCTGATTCTGATGCACTTGTTGACGCTGACTCAGATGCGCTTGTGCTTGCTGATGCTGAAGCACTTGTCGATGCTGACTCAGACGCTGATGTGCTTGCTGAGGCTGAAGCACTTGTTGATGCTGACTCAGATGCCGATGTGCTTGCTGATTGGCTCGCACTTGTTGACGCTGATTCAGATGCTGAGGTGCTTGCTGAGGCTGAAGCACTTGTTGACGCTGACTCAGATGCCGATGTGCTTGCTGAAGCTGAAGCACTTGTCGATGCTGACTCAGATGCCGATGTGCTTGCTGATTGGCTCGCACTTGTTGACGCTGATTCAGAAGCTGACGTGCTGGCTGAGGCTGATGCACTTGTTGATGCTGATTCAGAAGCTGATGTGCTTGCTGAGGCTGAAGCACTTGTCGATGCTGACTCAGACGCTGAGGTGCTTGCTGATTGGCTCGCACTTGTTGACGCTGACTCAGACGCTGAGGTGCTGGCTGAGGCTGAAGCACTGTCGATGCTGACTCAGATGCACGTTGATGCTGATTCTGAAGCACTTGTTGATGCCGATTCTGAAGCGCTTGTTGACGCTGATTCAGATGCTGAGGTGCTGGCTGAGGCTGAAGCACTTGTTGACGCTGACTCAGATGCCGATGTGCTTGCTGAAGCTGAAGCACTTGTCGATGCTGACTCAGATGCCGATGTGCTTGCTGATTGGCTCGCACTTGTTGACGCTGATTCAGAAGCTGACGTGCTTGCTGAGGCTGAAGCACTTGTTGATGCTGATTCAGAAGCTGATGTGCTTGCTGAGGCTGATGCACTTGTTGATGCTGACTCAGATGCGCTTGTTGACGCTGATTCTGATGCACTTGTTGATGCTGATTCAGAGGCGCTTGTGCTTGCTGATTCTGATGCACTGGTTGATGCTGACTCAGATGCCGATGTGCTTGCTGATTGGCTCGCACTTGTTGACGCTGATTCAGATGCTGAGGTGCTGGCTGAGGCTGATGCACTTGTTGACGCTGACTCAGATGCCGATGTGCTTGCTGAAGCTGAAGCACTTGTCGATGCTGACTCAGATGCCGATGTGCTTGCTGATTGGCTCGCACTTGTTGACGCTGATTCAGAAGCTGACGTGCTTGCTGAGGCTGAAGCACTTGTTGATGCCGATTCAGAAGCTGAGGTGCTTGCTGAGGCTGAAGCACTTGTTGATGCTGACTCAGATGCGGTTGTGCACGCTGACTCTGATGCACTTGTTGATGCTGACTCAGACGCGCTTGTGCTTGCTGATTCTGATGCACTTGTTGACGCTGACTCAGATGCACTTGTGCTTGCTGAAGCTGAAGCACTTGTCGATGCTGACTCAGACGCTGAGGTGCTTGCTGAGGCTGAAGCACTTGTTGATGCTGACTCAGATGCCGATGTGCTTGCTGAGGCTGAAGCACTTGTTGACGCTGATTCAGATGCTGAGGTGCTGGCTGAGGCTGAAGCACTTGTTGACGCTGACTCAGATGCCGATGTGCTTGCTGAAGCTGAAGCACTTGTCGATGCTGACTCAGATGCCGATGTGCTTGCTGAGGCTGAAGCACTTGTTGACGCTGATTCAGAAGCTGACGTGCTTGCTGAGGCTGAAGCACTTGTTGATGCCGATTCAGAAGCTGATGTGCTTGCTGAGGCTGAAGCACTTGTCGATGCTGACTCAGACGCTGAGGTGCTTGCTGATTGGCTCGCACTTGTTGATGCCGATTCTGAAGCGCTTGTTGACGCTGATTCAGATGCTGAGGTGCTGGCTGAGGCTGAAGCACTTGTTGACGCTGACTCAGATGCCGATGTGCTTGCTGAAGCTGAAGCACTTGTCGATGCTGACTCAGATGCCGATGTGCTTGCTGAGGCTGAAGCACTTGTTGACGCTGATTCAGAAGCTGACGTGCTTGCTGAGGCTGAAGCACTTGTTGATGCCGATTCAGAAGCTGATGTGCTTGCTGAGGCTGAAGCACTTGTTGATGCTGACTCAGATGCCGATGTGCTTGCTGAGGCTGAAGCACTTGTTGATGCTGACTCAGACGCGCTGTGCTTGCTGATTCTGATGCACTTGTTGACGCTGACTCAGATGCCGATGTGCTTGCTGAAGCTGAAGCACTTGTCGATGCTGACTCAGACGCTGAGGTGCTTGCTGAGGCTGAAGCACTTGTTGATGCTGACTCAGATGCCGATGTGCTTGCTGAGGCTGCAGCACTTGTTGACGCTGATTCAGATGCTGAGGTGCTGGCTGAGGCTGAAGCGCTTGTTGACGCTGACTCAGATGCCGATGTGCTGCTGAGGCTGAAGCACTTGTCGATGCTGACTCAGATGCCGATGTGCTTGCTGATTGGCTGGCACTTGTTGACGCTGATTCAGAAGCTGACGTGCTTGCTGAGGCTGAAGCACTTGTTGATGCTGATTCAGATGCTGATGTGCTTGCTGAGGCTGAAGCACTTGTCGATGCTGACTCAGATGCTGATGTGCTTGCTGAGGCTGAAGCACTTGTTGATGCTGACTCAGACGCTGAGTGTGCTGGCTGAGGCTGAAGCACTTGTCGATGCTGACTCAGATGCGCGGTGCTTGCTGAGGCTGAAGCACTTGTTGATGCTGACTCAGATGCTGATGTGCTTGCTGAGGCTGAAGCACTTGTTGATGCTGACTCAGATGCCGATGTGCTTGCTGAGGCTGAAGCACTTGTTGACGCTGATTCAGAAGCTGACGTGCTTGCTGAGGCTGAAGCACTTGTTGATGCTGACTCAGATGCCGATGTGCTTGCTGAGGCTGAAGCACTTGTTGATGCTGACTCAGATGCCGAGGTGCTTGCTGAGGCTGAAGCACTTGTTGATGCTGACTCAGATGCCGATGTGCTTGCTGAGGCTGAAGCACTTGTTGACGCTGATTCAGATGCCGATGTGCTTGCTGAGGCTGAAGCACTTGTTGATGCTGACTCAGATGCCGATGTGCTTGCTGAGGCTGACGCACTTGTTGACGCTGACTCAGACGCTGAGGTGCTTGCTGATTGGCTCGCACTTGTTGACGCTGATTCAGAAGCTGATGTGCTTGCTGAGGCTGAAGCACTTGTTGATGCTGACTCAGATGCCTGATGTGCTTGCTGAGGCTGAGCCGATCGCGCTTGTCTGATGCTGATGCTGCTGATGCCGATTCGAAGCTGAGGCTGATGCCGAGTCTGAAGCGACTGTTGATGCTGACTCAGATGCCGATGTGCTTGCTGAGGCTGAAGCACTTGTCGATGCTGACTCAGACGCTGAGGTGCTTGCTGAGGCTGAAGCACTTGTTGACGCTGACTCAGATGCCGATGTGCTTGCTGAGGCTGAAGCACTTGTCGATGCTGACTCAGATGCCGATGTGCTTGCTGAGGCTGACGCACTTGTTGACGCTGATTCAGAAGCTGAGGTGCTTGCTGAAGGCTGAAGCGCTTGTTGACGCTGACTCAGACGCTGAGGTGCTTGCTGAGGCTGAAGCACTTGTCGATGCTGATTCAGATGCTGATGTGCTTGCTGAGGCTGAAGCACTTGTTGACGCTGACTCAGATGCCGATGTGCTTGCTGAGGCTGAAGCACTTGTCGATGCTGACTCAGAAGCTGAGGTGCTGGCTGAGGCTGATGCACTTGTTGATGCTGATTCAGATGCTGATGTGCTTGCTGAGGCTGAAGCACTTGTTGATGCTGATTCAGATGCTGATGTGCTTGCTGAGGCTGAAGCACTTGTCGATGCTGACTCAGACGCTGAGGTGCTTGCTGATTGGCTCGCACTTGTTGACGCTGACTCAGATGCCGAGGTGCTTGCTGAGGCTGAAGCACTTGTTGACGCTGACTCAGATGCTGAGGTGCTTGCTGAGGCTGAAGCACTTGTTGACGCTGATTCGGAAGCTGATGTGCTGGCTGAGGCTGAAGCGCTGATGCTGACTCAGATGCTGAGTGCTGGCTGAAGCTGAAGCGCTTGTTGATGCTGACTCAGACGCTGAGGTGCTGGCTGAGGGCTGAAGCGCTTGTTGATGCTGAGGCCGATGCACTTGTCGATGCTGAGGCTGAAGCACTTGTCGATGCCGAAGCCGACGCACTTGTTGACGCTGACTCAGACGCTGAGGTGCTGGCTGAGGCTGATGCACTTGTTGATGCTGAGGCCGATGCGCTTGTGCTGGCTGATACTGATGCACGGTAATCCGAATCAGATATATCTGGCGTTACCGTATTCACCGTTCCATCTTTATAAGTAATGGTCACCGTTCCATTTTCTGCAATAGAATAACTTCTAATACGGTTTGCAGTCTCTGGATTGGCTGTTTTCACAGCTGCTAAGATTTTATCTTTCTCACGCTGGTTCAGAGCGTTTGGATGTTCAACTTGGAAGACTTCTGACGGCTTCTTACCAGGGAATTTTACATTCAATTTACCTTGCGCAACAACTACCGCTGGAGTACGTGCTTCATTATTAGACAGGTCTACAGCTTTTACGCCAAGTGTCCATCTATTCCCATCTGCATATTCCTGATTAGGATTATAAGTCGCTGTATACTCTAAAGTGGCAGGAGCATTCGTTGCTTTATTCTTGAATCCTGGTGCGCTATCATTCGAAGAATAGTCACCTGAAAATATTCTATCTTTATCAGAAACACCATCATAAAGTTTCAAGTCTCTAAGTTTGCCACTATTATCTGAACCTTTTAAGACAACTTTAACTTCATCTCCTGCAAAAATCTCGTATCCACTCGTACCAGGACGGACATTATTTTTCGGAGAAAGTTTTTCCCACTTACCATCTTTCTTAACATAGATTTCAAATTCAGGATTTGGTGCTACATTTTCTTTAGTAATAGTTGTAGAAGTTGTATCAGAAGTAAGAGTCTCTGTTCCTCCAGTAGGAGTCGTTACAGCCTTCTCTTGTTTAACCGTTACATTTTCTGTCGGCAACAAACCGTTATTAGCATTGTAAGCTTTTGCAAGTTCTGTTGGCGTGAAGGTCAGGCTTGTATCATTAGATCCAGCTACCTTAGTAAATGTCTTATCACCGATTGTCAAGGTTACTGTTGCTCCTGGTATTACATCCGTAACTGTAATACTACGATTCGGCAGACCTCCTTGTAGCTTCACTTGATTATCCGCGATTTGTGGTGGGTTTGGTCTAACTTTGATGGTTACAGGAACTTTTGCAGTTGTATTGTCTTTAGTTAGAGCTCCTTTCGGTAAAGTAACATTGACATTATGGGTATAGATACCTGGATTAGCAACACTTGGAGTTGTTTCCCAAGCATAAGTGGTTGTAGTAGCTGGCTCTGGACCACTAGGCATCGGAACCGAAGCAGAGTCTTTTATTGCGTTGCCTGGGTTATCAATAATACCCTCCAAAGAATCTGTTTTCCCGACTGTTGTCTCATAAACTTTCTTAGCTACCGGATCAACTACTGTATACTCAAAGCTTGTTTCACTTGTAAGGGCTGGGTCATTAGTTGATACAGCTCCGAAGCGACCAGTCGGATAAACCGCTTTGATTGTATAAGTCGTCTTGTGGCTTCTAGGTTGATACCATTTTGGATCCTCCTTGGTTGTATACCACACATCACCAAAAGATGGTGTTCCATTTTTAGCAATATCAGTTGTTAGCTCAGAACCTTCATTATTTAGTCGATACTTATAAGACCACTTAGTTCCCGAAGGGAGATCACGACTGTTAGTATACACAAAAGTATCCCTACCATAGTTGTTAGCCCATCCTCCATCTACTTTACTGAGATTAGCTTCTTTCGTTCCTTTAAACGCAAAGAACTTGCCTGTAACTCCATTCGCAGTTTTTGCCTCAACCTTTGGATAAACGGTATAGTTATAAGTAATATCTTTACTTACACCTTTCGAGTCAGTAACCGTCAAGGTTGCTGTTTTATCGCCAGGTGTAGATAAATCTGGAGCTCCATTTTTCCAAACTACATTTGTATTGGCAGGCAATTCTGTGCCATCAGCAGATTTGATAAAATCACGAGCTGTCAAGCTATTTGGATTTTCTCCAGCAACCGCGTAGAATCGGTCTGATTTAGTTTGATAATTTTGTTCTAGATTAGGAGTGACTGTCTTTGAAGTTCCATCTTTAAATGTAATAATCACATTACCATTTGGTTGAACCTCATAAGTACGAATGCGAGATGTACCAGATGGATTCGATTTCTCGACTTCTGATTTAATTTTTTCCTTCTCATCAGGAGTCAAATTTGACTTATCACGAACGGTAATAGTAGGTGGTGTTGTCAATTTAATCTTATCCGCCAAACGTCCTTGTTGAATACCAAAGTTCGCTTCAGATAGGCTGGTATCACTTACATTACCACTTGGATCGACTGCCTTAATTTGTCGCGTCCATTTATGCCCCGGATCATATGTTAAATCATCTTTAACTTTACCTATCGTTTCCCTTGTTGTTTGATCTTGATTTACAATGCTTTCAATCTTAGGTACAGCACCACTTCCATACGTATTGTTAGTGTCATTAAAGAAATTCGTTAACTCATTACCCCCTTGGTTAAAGGTCACTCTTTTCAATTTTCCACTATTGTCAGTAGCGCTAAATTCAACCTTGATGTTATCACCTGCGTAGAACAAATAGTAACCCTTACTATCTTTCTCAGGCTCTTTACCATCGATTGTGACTTTGTATCTTACATGTGGTTTTTCATCTTCAGCTGTAATCGCAACTGTTCTTACGTCTGATTCCAAAGTTTCATTCGCATTCGTTACAGGATTATTAAATACCTTACTCTGTTTAACTGTTACATTTCCTGTTGGAAGGAGACCATTGCTATCTGCAACATCAGTAGAAGAGAAGGTTACATTTCCATTACCATCTGCTTGTTTAGTAAGATTCTTACCACCGATTGTCAAGGTGACCTGCGCATTTGGCAATGCATTCGTTACGGTGATTCCTTTATTTGGAAGACCACCTGTATTCGTTACCTGATCCGCTGAGATTTGCGGTGGATTGGGTCTAACTTTGATAGTTACAGGAACATTTGTACTATTTCTACCTTTATCCGTTGAACCTTGTGGTAAAGTAACTTTGACTTCTTTCTTATAAATCCCTGGAGTACTTACTGTGCTAGCATCTGGTGCAGATACCCAGCTATAAGCAGTTCTAGCTGCCTCAGCCGGCCCATTAGGTATCGCAACTCTATCATCAGAGTTCTTAATCGCCTTATCCGGATTTGAAATAATGTCATTTAGAGGTGCTGTGTTCCCAACTGTTGTAACATACTCTTGTTTAGCAACTGGATCCACTACTGTATAATCAAATGTCACTGTACTTGTGAGAGCAGGATTTGAAGCTGTTACATTACCAAGACGTCCTTTAGGATAAGTCGCTTTGGCAGTATATGTAGTGCGGTGTGTTGTAGCTGAATCAGCAGTTGTATGCCAGACAGTACTAAATTTAGGTGAGCCAGCTTGACTACTTACTGGTGCACTTGCATTGTTGTTCAGACGATATTCATAAGCAAATGTAGTCCCTGAAGGAAGAGATGGATTATTGATATAAAGATATGAATCTCCACCTATATTATTAGCGTAACTATTACCAACAGTTTTATCACCTGAAGCTGCTTTAAAGGCATAAAATTGGCCAGTGACTCCATTATTGTTCTTAGTCTCAATCTTTGGATAAACGGTATAATTGTATGTTAAATCTGTAGTCGTTTTATCTGGATGAGTTACAGTTACAGTTGCAGATCGAGGAGTGTTGCTAACTTCCATTGTAGGAGCTTGACCTTGTTTCCATGCAAACGTTGTCCCACTAGGGAAGTCAGTTGCTCCACCAACTGGGCGCACAAGGCTTCTTGGATTTATATTAGATAGAGGCTCGTCGCTAACTGCATAAAAGTGCTCAGTGGTCTTCTCCACACCATACTTAACATTATTTGTGACTGTATCCGTGGTTCCATCACGATAAGTAATGGTAACATCTCCATTATCAGCTACCCTGATTGATCCTTCTTCAGATTCTTTTTGTAATCTGTACTTGAGAGAACGTTTGCATTGGCTGCTTTAAAGTTAGCCAATACTTGGTCTTTTTCCGGCTGACTCAGATTTGTCGTATTATTAACCGCGACAGTCGCACCGCTTATAGGCGATTGACGCTCATTAAATCCGTGAATATGAACATCCGTATGATTCATTGTTCGTTGTCCGGCAGTATCATCAGCACCATACTCCATCTTATATTTTCCAGGAGCCATTGGTTTCCAGCCATTTTCCCGACCAATCGTACCATAAATACGGGTTGTCCACTGCTTATTGTTATAAACATACTCTTTATTGAGTCCTGTTTTAGGATCTCGTATAAGAGTCGCAAAGTTGATTTGTCCAGGTAAATTTTCAGCGTTTAAACCATTAATGTACTGACTGTCTCCAGTATAAAATAGTCTCAAAGCCTTATCATCTCTAAATACAATATTGAAATTTACAGGATCATCATTGAAACATGAATGGATTCTGGCATCTCAACAGTAGGAGGATTATCTATTGCACGACCCTGATTTCTTACAGCATCGTTTTGATTCCCTGCTCTACCTGTATGGACATAAGAGGTCATCAAATTCGTGTAATTACCAGAAACATTCGTACTTGTAAACGGTTGACTACTTGTAGCAACTCGGGCATCCAATCTGGCATTGCTTGATTTTTCATTTACAGTAGCATGAACTTCAATCGTTGCCTCTAAATTTCTATTTAAATCATGACGTTTGCTAAACACGTACTCATTGCCAGAACCACCACGTTTCTCCATCGGTTGACCATTAAAAGTAACACGGGTGATGGTCGTATTTGGATCCACATTGGCAAGTAAACCAGCATAATTCAGGGCATTATCTGAGTGCATATTGATACGCCAAATTACTTCATGAGTATTCTTATTATACTGACCTGATTCAAGCGAAGCTGATGTTCTATTGCTAGCAAACGTGTTCGTGATTAACGAAGTAGGTAAAGCTCTAGGATGTACCCCACTACCCATATCTTTGCCATTCCGCTCATCTCTAGCACCTGACTTGCTACTCAATACTGCATTAGCAATCGAATTACGAGCAGAGGTCGCTAGTTTTACAGTTTCTGTCAAATCTGACTTAGGATTAGCAAGGGCTGCCTCGATAGCAGTCACTGCAGCATTCACTTTTGCTATAGCTGCATCACTATTAGGTAGACCAGCTGCTTTTGCTAGGTACTCACCTATTTCAGCTGAAAGTTTGGTTAACTTCTTACGATTTTCATCCTGTTGTTTAGCTGAAACTTCCGATGTTGCTATGGCACCAGCAGTCACTCCTGCCAAACTTGTTAATTCGGCAGTCTTATCTGTCAAACCAGTTGCTGGCTTAGCAGAGTCCAAGACAGGTACAGACAAATTAGAGTTTGGCAATCCTTGACTAACTACTTGATTTTCAGCTGAAGCAGATTCAGATTGCCCAGCATGCTCAACACTAGCAGTGCTAGTCGCAACCGAACCGTCCTCTGAATGAGCCATCGACTGACTAGAGCTTACAGAGGTACTTGCTGAGACACTAGCCGAAGTTGATGCGCTTTCTGAAGCACTTGTTGACATACTAGCAGAAGAACTAACGCTAGCTGATAGACTAGTGGATACTGATTCTGAAGTTGATACACTCTCGCTTTCTGAGTGTGACAAACTTGCCGATTCTTCTGGATTTGCTTTCGAAACAGATCCAAGAACGACTGAATCATTTGTAGCTAAAACATCCGATGATTCTAAGGTCTTTTCAAGAGCAATCGCATCATTGGCATGAACAGTATTTTGTGTTGCCACTGCTCCGCCTAATACAGCTCCTGTAGCCGCAAGCCCCCTTATAATATCGAGGCCTGTAATTGTATTGTTTGTTTGGTTCTCAACCACTTCGGTCATAACTTGAGTAGTGTCGACACTACCACGGAAAACCTTTAACAAACCAAATAAAGAAGTTGAAGCCCGTAGCCAATGCTTACCGGATTTCACCAACTTATAGCGGGTCACACGATCTGTTTCACGATATTGACCCTCTTGACGTCTGAAAAACATGTTATCTCCTTTTCTAAACTTAAATATTGGATACAGTCTACCCCATTCTAAGTTATTCACTGCTATTATATCTTAAAAATCAATATGCTTCACAAAAAGTGCTATTATAATGACAATTTTTTTGTTTTAAAACGAATCGTTTTATAGAAAATTTCAAATCTATATCGAATATATATATATATATATACATGTTTGCATATTATTATATTTATAATATAAATATTTTTATATAAATTTCTATAAAAGCAAACATTTTTTCATACGCCAATGATTCGCTTATCATCGCTCCCCTAGAATACATTACTGACAATAATTTTCTGGTGAATTTTAAAGTATATAGTTTACCTACGCTATTTCTTGAGCAGGCTGGCAACAAAAAAGGGGTACTTTGATTTTAATTGACTACTAGTAAGGCAAGTAGCTAGATTTACTAACTCTTACAAAAAAGCCCGCAATGCCATAAGATTCGCAGGATTGTCTTGATAGGATATTTAGATAAAGCGCCATAGTAGTTACTGATTCAAGACCAAGACACAGAACTTAGCAAGTCAACTTGCAATTCGCCACAAGGAAAAAGCCCACGAATTGATAGCATTCCTGGACTTCTCTTATTAGAATGTTTAAATCAACCAACATAAAGGTTAGCGATTTTTACACTACGACACGAAGTTTGGCAAATCGATTTCATTTGCCAAACGTAGTTAGTAAGGCAGTTAGCTAGGACACTTTCTACCCATTACGACGGAAAAATCCACGAATCGATGATATTCGTGGATTTTTCCTAGTGAAGCGGTTAGGGAAGCCGCCATAGCGGTTACCGTCAAATGACAGCAACTTTATGTTGCTAGTCATTTGTAACGATTTACATCTTTTCTTCCAACTCTACATCTGGATACTTGTCCGCAAACCAACGGAGGGCAAAGTCATTTTCAAAGAGAAAGACTGGTTGGTCAAAACGGTCTTTGGCCAAGATATTGCGACTTGATGACATCCGTTCATCCAAGTCCTCAGGCTTGATCCAACGAACGGTCTTTTTACCCATCGGGCTCATAACCACTTCTGCATTGTACTCACCTTCCATACGGTGTTTAAAGACTTCAAACTGGAGTTGACCAACAGCACCCAGCATATACTCGCCTGTTTGGTAATTCTTATAAAGCTGAATGGCTCCTTCTTGCACCAATTGCTCAATTCCCTTGTGGAAGGATTTTTGCTTCATGACATTCTTAGCAGAAACTTTCATGAAAATTTCAGGTGTAAAAGTTGGCAGTGGTTCAAATTCAAACTTGTTTTTGCCAACTGTCAATGTATCCCCAACCTGATAAGTACCTGTATCATAAACCCCGATGATATCACCCGCCACGGCATTGGTCACATTCTCACGACTTTCCGCCATAAACTGGGTAACATTAGACAGTTTAGCACCCTTACCAGTACGAGGCAGATTGACACTCATGCCACGTTCAAATTCACCCGATACGATACGTACAAAAGCAATACGGTCACGGTGACGGGGGTCCATGTTGGCTTGGATTTTAAAGACAAATCCTGAGAAATCCTTGTCATAAGGATCCACAATTTCGCCGTCTATTTTCTTGTGTCCATGTGGTTCTGGAGCAAATTTAAGGAAGGTTTCAAGGAAGGTCTGCACACCAAAGTTAGTCAAGGCTGAACCGAAGAAGACAGGTGTCAATTCTCCAGCCAGAATAGCTTCCTCTGAAAACTCATTACCAGCTTCATTTAAAAGTTCAATATCATCTTTTACCTGCTCATAGAAAGGATTGCTACCAAAAAGCTTGTCCCCATCTTCCAGACTAGCAAAACGCTCATCGCCTTTGTAGAGTTCCAAGCGTTGGTTATAAAGGTCATACAAGCCTTCAAAGGCTTTCCCCATACCGATTGGCCAGTTCATAGGGTAACTAGCAATGCCCAAGACTTCTTCCAATTCTTGCAAGAGGTCCAAAGGCTCACGACCGTCACGGTCTAGCTTGTTCATAAAGGTAAAGACAGGAATGCCACGATGTTTGACAACCTCAAACAATTTCTTAGTTTGAGCCTCGATACCCTTGGCAGAGTCCACGACCATGACCGCAGCATCCACCGCCATCAAGGTACGATAGGTATCTTCTGAAAAGTCCTCATGCCCTGGCGTGTCGAGGATATTCACACGCTTGCCATCGTAGTCAAATTGCATAACAGATGAAGTAACCGAAATCCCACGTTGCTTCTCGATATCCATCCAGTCAGACTTGGCAAAAGTCCCTGTTTTCTTTCCTTTTACCGTACCAGCCTCACGAATCTCGCCCCCAAAGTAGAGCAACTGCTCAGTGATGGTTGTTTTCCCCGCGTCCGGGTGAGAGATGATGGCAAAGGTACGACGTTTCTTAATTTCTTCTTGAATATTCATAAGTTCTCTTTCTTTGATTCTCTATTTTTCTTGTTTCAATAGCTAAGAATGATTTCTACATTGGATTTTACCATTCCTTTCAACACTCCATTATATCGGATTTTAGCATTTTTTTCAATTTCTATTTTATATCAGACACTGCTAGAGTAGAACAATTCCCCTTGCAATTTTTTTAAAATAAATGTTACAATGAAATATAGAAAAAGGTGTTGCATCAACAACACCCCTACAGAGCCGTTTAAGACGGTGGCTGTAATTACATAACTAAAAAATAGCTCGTTAACTCGCCAAAGTTAGGACGGCTATTTTTTTGTCTCTTTTACCAATTCAAGGATGAACTTCAGGAGCGTGATAACAAAGTTACTAGCTACAAACATGAGTGTCAAAGCCTCAAAAGGGAGCAAATCTGGTTACTACTATATACTCTTCGAAAATCAAATTCAAACTACGTCAGCTTCTCCTTGCCGTACTCAAGTACAGTCTGTGGCTAGCTTCCTAGTTTGCTCTTTTTGATTTTCATTGAGTATAAGATTTTGCAGGATCTGCACATAAGCATCACCATCCTTTCGATTTCGTAACCACCGTCTTCACTTCTCTGTCAAACTATTGTACCATATAATTTCCTCTTTGAAATCCTCTTTTCAAACAAATCATCATTAAAACCCGTTCTCCATCCTATACCTGTCTTTTTTCACCTTTCCCTCCCTTATTTATAGGAAAATATGGTAAAATAGAACAGACTAAAAATCATCATTTCACGAAAGGATGCAAGATGAAAATTACGCAAGAAGAGGTAACACACGTTGCCAATCTTTCAAAATTAAGATTCTCTGAAGAAGAAACTGCTGCCTTTGCGACTACCTTGTCTAAGATTGTTGACATGGTTGAGTTGCTGGGCGAAGTTGACACAACTGGTGTCGCACCTACTACAACCATGGCTGACCGCAAGACTGTACTCCGCCCTGATGTGGCCGAAGAAGGAACAGACCGTGATCGCTTGTTTAAAAACGTACCTGAAAAAGACAACTACTATATCAAGGTACCAGCTATCCTAGACGATGGAGGAGATGCCTAATGACTTTCAACAATAAAACCATTGAAGACTTGCACAATCTCCTTGTCTCTAAGGAAATTTCTGCAACTGAATTAACTCAAGCTACGCTTGAAGATATCAAGTCTCGCGAGACAGCTATTAACGCTTTTGTTACCATCGCTGAGGAGCAGGCTCTTGCTCAAGCTAAAGCAATTGATGAAGCTGGAATTGATGCTGATAATGTCCTTTCAGGAATTCCACTTGCAGTTAAAGATAATATCTCTACTGACGGTATTCTCACAACTGCTGCCTCAAAAATGCTCTACAACTATGAGCCAATCTTTGATGCCACAGCCGTTGCCAATGCAAAGGCTAAAGGCATGATTGTCGTAGGGAAAACCAACATGGACGAATTTGCCATGGGTGGTTCAGGTGAGACTTCTTACTACGGTGCCACTAAAAACGCTTGGGACCAAAACAAGGTTCCTGGTGGTTCATCAAGTGGTTCTGCTGCAGCTGTAGCCTCAGGACAAGTCCGCTTGTCGCTTGGTTCTGATACTGGAGGCTCTATCCGCCAACCTGCTGCCTTCAACGGGATTGTTGGTCTCAAACCAACCTACGGAACGGTTTCACGTTTCGGTCTCATTGCCTTCGGTAGCTCTCTAGACCAAATCGGACCTTTTGCACCAACTGTTAAGGAAAATGCCCTCTTGCTCAACGCTATTGCCAGCGAAGATGCTAAAGATTCCACTTCTGCTCCTGTCCGTATTGCCGACTTTACTTCAAAAATCGGCCAAGACATCAAGGGAATGAAAATCGCTTTGCCTAAGGAATACCTCGGTGAAGGGATTGACCCAGAGGTTAAGGAAACCATTCTGAATGCCGCTAAGCACTTTGAAAAAAACTAGGGTGCTATCGTTGAAGAAGTCAGCCTTCCTCACTCTAAATACGGTGTTGCCGTTTACTACATCATCGCTTCATCTGAAGCTTCATCAAACTTGCAACGTTTTTGACGGTATCCGTTACGGCTACCGCGCAGAGGATGCAACCAACCTTGATGAAATCTATGTAAACAGCCGTAGCCAAGGTTTTCGGAGAAGAGGTGAAACGTCGTATCATGCTAGGTACTTTCAGCCTTTCATCAGGTTACTACGATGCTTACTACAAGAAGGCTGGACAGGTTCGTACCCTCATCATCCAAGATTTCGAAAAAAAGTCTTTTGCGGATTATGACTTGATTTTTGGGACCAACTGCTCCAAGCGTTGCCTATGACTTGGATTCACTCAACCATGACCCAGTTGCCATGTACTTGGCTGACCTCTTTGACAATTCCTGTCAACTTGGCTGGTCTCCCAGGAATTTCGATTCCTGCTGGATTCTCTCAAGGTCTACCAGTCGGTCTCCAATTGATTGGTCCTAAGTACTCTGAAGAAACCATTTACCAAGCTGCTGCTTTTTGAAGCAACAACAGACTACCACAAACAACAACCCGTGATTTTTTTGGAGGTGACAACTAATGAACTTTGAAACAGTCATCGGACTTGAAGTCCACGTAGAGCTCAACACCAATTCAAAAATCTTCTCACCTACATCTGCCCACTTTGGAAATGACCAAAATGCCAACACAAACGTGATTGACTGGTCTTTCCCAGGCGTACTACCAGTTCTCAATAAAAGGTGTTGTCGATGCCGGTATCAAAGCTGCTCTTGCCCTCAACATGGACATCCACAAAAAGATGCACTTTGACCGCAAGAACTACTTCTACCCTGATAATCCAAAAGCCTACCAAATTTCTCAGTTTGATGAACCAATCGGCTACAACGGTTGGATTGAAGTTGAGCTAGAAGATGGAACAACTAAGAAAATCGGTATCGAACGCGCTCACCTAGAAGAAGATGCTGGTAAAAACACCCACGGTACTGATGGCTACTCTTATGTAGACCTCAACCGTCAAGGGGTGCCCTTGATTGAGATTGTATCTGAAGCCGACATGCGTTCGCCAGAAGAAGCCTATGCTTACCTAACTGCCCTCAAGGAAGTTATCCAGTACGCTGGTATTTCTGACGTTAAGATGGAAGAAGGTTCGATGCGTGTGGATGCCAACATTTCCCTTCGTCCTTATGGTCAAGAGAAATTCGGTACCAAGACTGAGTTGAAGAACCTCAACTCCTTCTCAAATGTTCGCAAGGGTCTTGAATACGAAGTCCAACGTCAGGCTGAAATCCTTCGCTCCGGTGGGCAAATCCGCCAAGAAACACGCCGTTACGATGAAGCTAACAAGGCAACCATCCTCATGCGTGTCAAAGAAGGGGCTGCGGACTACCGCTACTTCCCAGAACCAGACCTACCACTCTTTGAAATCTCAGATGAGTGGATTGAGGAAATGCGTACTGAATTGCCAGAGTTTCCAAAAGAACGTCGCGCTCGCTATGTATCCGACCTTGGTTTATCAGACTACGATGCTAACCAGTTGACTGCTAATAAAGTCACATCTGACTTCTTTGAGAAAGCTGTTGCCCTTGGTGGCGATGCCAAACAAGTCTCTAACTGGCTCCAAGGGGAAGTCGCTCAATTCTTGAATGCTGAAGGCAAGACACTGGAACAAATCAAATTGACACCAGAAAACTTGGTTGAAATGATTGCCATCATCGAAGACGGCACTATCTCTTCTAAGATTGCCAAGAAAGTCTTTGTCCACCTGGCTAAAAATGGCGGTGGTGCGCGTGAATACGTGGAAAAAGCTAGCATGGTTCAAATCTCAGATCCAGATATCTTGATTCCAATTATCCACCAAGTCTTTGCCGATAACGAAGCGGCAGTTGCCGACTTCAAGTCAGGAAAACGTAACGCAGATAAGGCCTTCACAGGATTCCTTATGAAAGCAACCAAAGGCCAAGCCAACCCACAAGTTGCCCTTAAACTCCTTGCCCAAGAATTAGCGAAGTTGAAAGAAGAGTAATATGTAAAAGAAACCAGCCCTGAGGTTGGTTTTTTCTCCCCTACCAAATCCCATTAACTATTTTGGCTTTATTTCCAGAAGATTTTATGGTAAAATGAAGAGTAATAATATTTATTAAAGAGGTAAAAACATGATTGAAGCAAGCAAATTGAAAGCTGGTATGACATTTGAAACTGCAGACGGAAAATTGATCCGCGTTTTGGAAGCTAGCCACCACAAACCAGGTAAAGGGAACACAATCATGCGTATGAAATTGCGTGATGTCCGTACTGGTTCTACATTTGATACAAGCTACCGTCCAGAAGAAAAATTCGAACAAGCTATTATCGAAACTGTTCCAGCTCAATACTTGTACAAAATGGATGAAACTGCCTACTTCATGAACACTGAAACTTACGACCAATACGAAATCCCAGTCGTAAACGTTGAAAATGAATTGCTTTACATCCTTGAAAACTCTGATGTGAAAAAATCCAATTCTACGGAACTGAAGTAATCGGTGTAACTGTACCAACTACTGTTGAATTGACAGTCGCTGAAACACAACCATCTATCAAAGGTGCTACTGTTACAGGTTCTGGTAAACCAGCAACTATGGAAACTGGACTTGTTGTCAACGTTCCAGACTTCATCGAAGCTGGACAAAAATTGATCATCAACACTGCAGAAGGAACTTACGTTTCTCGTGCCTAATCTCTAGAAAGAGGTCATTCTATGGGAATTGAAGAACAATTTGGCGAAATCGTTATCGCTCCACGTGTACTTGAAAAAATCATTGCCATCGCAACTGCTAAAGTTGATGGTGTCCACTCATTTTCAAATAAATCCGTATCTGATACCCTATCAAAACTCTCTCTTGGTCGTGGCGTCTACTTAAAAGAAAGCAACGAAGAACTAACTGCTGACATCTATCTCTACCTTGAGTACGGTGTGAAAGTACCAAAAGTTGCTCTTGCTATTCAAAAAGCGGTCAAAGATGCTGTCCATGATATGGCTGATGTGGAACTTTCTGCTGTCAATATCCATGTTACAGGAATCGTTCCAGATAAAACACCAAAACCTGAGTTGAAAGATCTATTTAACGAGGACTTCCTCAATGACTAGTCCATTATTAGAATCTAGACGCGAACTTCGTAAATGCGCTTTTCAAGCTCTCATGAGCCTTGAATTTAGCACAGATATGGAAACAGCTTGTCACTTTGCCTACACGCATGACCGTGAAGATGCAGATGTGCAAATCCCTGCCTTTCTTCTGAACTTGGTTTCTGGCGTTCAAGCTCAAAAAGACAAGTTGGATAAACAAATCAATCAGCACCTCAAGTCAGGCTGGACAGTTGAACGCTTGACCTTGGTCGAAAAAAACTTACTACGCTTGGGTATCTTTGAAATCACATCATTTGATACACCTCAGCTGGTAGCAGTCAATGAAGCTATTGAACTTGCAAAGAATTTTTCAGATCAAAAATCAGCCCGCTTTATCAACGGACTGCTTAGTCAATTTGTAACTGAAGAAAATGAATAATCGAAAAAGGTGTTTGGTCTTCCAAGCACCTTTTTGATTTGTGTCCTCGACACAGAGTAAGAACCACAAAAAACTAGAACTGACTGCCAGTTCTAGTTTTTTTTATTAGTATTTTCTAAATCGTTGATAACGTTCTTCCAACAACTCTTCTAGCGGTTTTTGTGAAAGTAAAGTTAGCTCAGCTTGGAGTTCTTTTTTGACACTCTTAATCAGTTCCTTGCTGGAAAGTCCTGCTTCAGAAATCACCTTGTCCACCACGTCCATTTCTAACAGCTCATGTGAGGTGATTTTCATCAGTTCTGCCGCTTCCATGGCACGAGTGCCGTCCTTCCATAAAATGGAAGCAAAGCCTTCCGGACTGAGAATAGCATAGATGGAATTTTCCAGCATCCAGACACGGTCTGCGACTGCTAGAGCCAGAGCCCCACCTGAACCACCTTCACCGATAATGATGGCGATAATAGGAACTTTCAGATCACTCATTTCCATGAGATTGCGAGCAATAGCTTCCCCTTGACCGCGTTCTTCCGCTCCAACACCAGGATAGGCGCCTGCTGTATTGATAAAGGTCACAACTGGACGACCAAACTTTTCAGCCTGTTTCATCAACCGTAGGGCCTTGCGGTAGCCTTCTGGATGTGGCTGTCCAAAATTCCGTTTAAGGTTATCTTGTAAACTCTTGCCTTTTTGAATACCAACCACTGTTACAGCTTGATCTCCAAGCCATCCGATACCACCAACAACTGCACCATCGTCACGAAAAGAACGGTCACCATGTAATTGGATAAATTCATCAAAAATGCCTGTCGCAAAGTCCAAGGTTGTCAAGCGACTCTGCTCACGCGCTTCTCTGACTATTTTTGCAATATTCATCTAGGACTCCCTCCATGCAATCTGACTAGGCTAGCAATCGTATCTGGCAAGTCTCTTCTTTTGACAATAGCATCCACAAAGCCATGTTCCAATAGGAATTCTGCCTTTTGGAAATCCTCAGGCAAGCTTTCACGAACCGTATTTTCAATCACACGACGCCCAGCAAAACCAACCAAGCTCTGTGGTTCAGCCAGAATGATATCTCCTTCCATAGCGAAAGAAGCTGTCACACCACCTGTCGTTGGATCTGTCAAAATGGTCAGGTAAAAGAGACCAGCATTTGAATGGCGTTTAACTGCTGCAGAAATCTTGGCCATCTGCATGAGACTCATGATTCCTTCCTGCATACGGGCTCCACCAGAGGCTGTGAAGAGAACAACTGGCAAATGTTCGACAGTCGCATACTCAAACAAACGAGTGATTTTTTCACCTACAACCGTACCCATAGAAGCCATGATAAAATTGGAATCCATAATCCCAAGAGCCACAGTCTGACCTTTAATAAGAGCAGTCCCTGTCACAACAGCTTCGTCCAGACCAGTTTTTTCACGCATAGTTGCTAGTTTCTTTTGATAACCAGGGAAATGCAAGGGATCCTTGCTTTCAATCCCTGTAAACAATTCCTTGAAGGTTCCCATATCAATCGTCAAAGCCAAGCGTTCTTGGGCAGAAATACGAAAGGTATAGCTACAGTGCGGACAGATACGCTCACTTCCCAGATCCTTCTGATAGATGGTATGCTTACAGCCTGGACACTGGGAGAATAATTCATCTGGAACCTCTGGCTTGGCTTGAGGTTTTTCCCTAACCGAACGATTGGGATTGATTCGAATATACTTATCTTTTTTACTAAATAGAGCCATTGATTCCCCTTTTCGGTTTAAACTCTTGAAGTCATTTTATTCTTTTTCTTGATATTTGGGTAAGAAGGTTTCCATCAAGAAGGAAGTATCGTAATCCCCAGCAATGACATTGCGATCTGAAATAAGGTCAAGCTGGAAATCTGCATTGGTCTGCACCCCTCTAATCTCTAGTTCATAGAGGGCACGTTGCATTTTCATAAGTGCATCAAAACGATTTTCGCCGTGAACGATGATTTTGGCAATCATACTATCATAATAAGGCGGAATAGTATAGCCTGGATAAACTGCTGAATCCACGCGCAAACCAACTCCCCCACTTGGCAGATAGAGATTGGTAATCTTACCTGGACTTGGAGCAAAGTTGAAGGCTGGATTTTCTGCATTGATACGACACTCAATAGCATGACCGCGTAGGACAATATCTTCTTGCTTAACAGACAGGGGCTGACCTGCTGCAATGCGAATCTGTTCCTTAACGATATCCACGCCTGAAACAAACTCTGTTACTGGATGTTCTACTTGTACACGAGTATTCATTTCCATGAAATAGAAGTTGCCACTGGCTTCATCAAGAAGAAACTCAATGGTCCCTGCATTTTCATAACCAACAGACTCTGCCGCTCGAACAGCAGCAGCACCGATTTCATTGCGCAACGTTTTTCCGATTGCAATCGAAGGACTTTCTTCCAAAACCTTTTGATTATTCCGTTGAAGAGAACAATCCCGTTCACCTAAATGAATCACATGTCCATGCTCATCTCCTAGGATTTGAACCTCGATGTGACGAGCTGGATAGATAACCCGTTCTATATACATAGCACCATTGCCATAATTGGCCTTGGCCTCACTAGAGGCAGTTTCAAATGCTTGAACCAGATCTTCTGACTTTTCAACCTTACGAATCCCTTTACCACCACCACCTGCTGAAGCCTTGAGCATAACAGGATAGCCAATTTTTTCAGCGACAGTCAAAGCTTCCTCAGAGTTATGCACTTCTCCATCCGAACCTGGAATGACAGGCACACCAGCCTTAATCATCTGAGCACGCGCATTAATCTTATCCCCCATCATATCCATAACATGACCAGATGGACCGATAAATTTGATACCAACTTCTTCACACATGGTTGCAAATTTTGAATTTTCACTCAGAAATCCAAAACCTGGGTGAATAGCTTCTGCTTCAGTCAAGACTGCAGCTGATAGAACTGCATTGATATTGAGATAAGACTCTGTTGCCTTGCCAGGACCGATACAAACTGCTTCATCTGCCAAAAGCGTATGAAGGGCTTCCTTATCAGCAGTTGAATAAACCGCCACCGTCGCAATCCCCAATTCACGCGCCGCACGAATAATACGAACCGCAATTTCACCACGATTGGCAATTAAAATTTTTCGAAACATGGAGAACCTCCTTAGTTCCCTATTGCAAAGGTAAGAGTACCACTAGCTGCAAGCTTGCCATCCACTTCAGCCTTTGCTTCAACCACAGCAATAGTGCCACGACGTTTTACAAACGTTGCCGTCATAACCAATTGGTCACCTGGTACAACTTGCTTCTTGAATTTGACCTTATCCATACCAGCGTAGAAGACCAGTTTCCCTTTATTTTCAGGCTTAGACAACTCCAAGACACCAGCTGTTTGCGCCAAGGCCTCCATAATCAGAACACCTGGCATGACTGGATATTGAGGAAAATGGCCATTAAAGAAGGGCTCGTTAATGGTAACATTTTTGATGGCAACAATGGTATCCTCGCTCACTTCCAAGACACGATCCACTAGGAGCATGGGATAACGGTGGGGAAGAGCTTCTTTGATTCCTTGAATATCAATCATTTGATGCGTACCAATCCTTTACCAAATTCAACCATTTCTTCGTTAGAAACGAGAATTTCCGTTACCACACCATCCTTAGGAGCTGGGATTTCATTCATGACTTTCATGGCTTCGATAATCACCAGTGTTTGACCTTTTTTGACACTATCACCAACTGTAACGAATGCAGGTTTATCTGGACCAGCAGCCAAGTAAGCCACCCCAACAAGTGGACTCTCTACAACATCTCCCTCAGCAGCCACACTTGTTTCAGCTGGAGCTGGAACTTCTTCTGCTACAGTCTCTGCTGGAGCAGATGTAGGAGCTACTGGACTCGGTGTTGCTAGAACGGATGCTGGAGCGACTTGAGGTGCAGCTTCAGATACCAGTCTCGCTTCATTCTTGCTAAACTGCAACTCATCCGTCCCGTTCTTATAAGAAAATTCTCTCAAACTTGATTGGTCAAATTGAGCCATCAAGTCTTTAATATCGTTTAAATTCATACTTATTTATTCTCCCAACGTTTGAAAGCAAGAACTGCATTGTGACCACCAAAACCAAAGGTATTTGAAATAGCATATGGAATTTCTTGCTCCAAGCCTTGTCCATAAACGACATTGGCTTCAATATAATCTGATACTTCACTTGTCCCAGCTGTCATTGGTACAAAGTTATGACGCATAGCTTCAATTGTGACAATAGCTTCTACAGCACCCGCAGCACCTAGCAAATGTCCTGTGAAAGACTTGGTTGATGATACAGGTACTTCCTTACCAAGAACAGCTACAATAGCACCACTTTCACCTTTTTCGTTAGCAGGAGTTGACGTTCCATGAGCATTGACATAGGCTACTTGCTCTGGAGAAATCTCAGCTTCTTCCAAGGCTAGTTTGATGGCCTTGATAGCACCTTGACCTTCTGGATGTGGCGAAGTCATATGGTAGGCATCACAAGTATTTCCGTAACCAACTACTTCAGCAAGAATAGTAGCGCCACGTTTTTCAGCGTGTTCAAGACTTTCAAGAACCAACATCCCTGAACCTTCACCCATGACAAACCCATTACGATCCTTATCAAATGGGATCGAAGCACGAGTTGGATCCTCTGTAGTAGAAAGAGCTGTCAAAGCTTGGAAACCAGCAATCGCAAAAGGTGTAATAGAGGCTTCTGAACCACCTACCAACATAACATCTTGGAAGTCAAACTTAATGGAGCGGAAAGCATCTCCAATTGCGTCATTTGATGAAGCGCAGGCAGTATTGATGGATTTGCAAACACCGTTTGCTCCAAAACGCATGGCAACATTACCTGAAGCCATATTTGGCAAGGCTTTTGGAAGGGTCAATGGTTTCACACGTTTTGGCCCTTTGTCATTTAGGCGAAGCACTTGATCTTCAATTTCCTTGATTCCACCAATACCAGAGGCAACGATAACACCAAAACGATCTTTATCAAGAGTCTCTACATCTAGACCTGCATGATTAACAGCTTCTTGGGCTGCATACAAGGCATATAAAGAATAGTTATCAAAACGATTGGTATCTTTCTTTACAAAGTATTTATCAAAAGGAAAATCTTGGATTTCTGCCGCATTATGCACATCAAAATCACTATGATCAAATTTTGTAATTGGACCAATTCCGATTTTTCCAGTTGTCAAACTATTCCAAAATTCTTCTGGTGTATTTCCGATTGGAGATGTTACTCCATAACCTGTTACTACTACGCGATTTAGTTTCATCTTTTTTACCTCTAGCTTCTGCTACATACTTAAGCCACCATCAATGGCAACCACTTGACCAGTTAGATAATCTTGGCCTGCTAAAAATACTGTTAAATCTGCAACCTGCTCTGCCTGCCCAAATGCTTTCATAGGAATTTGCGCCAGCATGGCATCTTTTACCTTGTCTGATAGAATAGCTGTCATATCGGACTCAATCATTCCCGGTGCAATAGCATTAACCCTGATATTGCGATTGGTCACTTCACGCGCCACAGACTTGGTAAACCAATCAAACCAGCCTTAGAAGCTGCATAGTTAGCTTGACCGATATTTCCCATCAAACCAACAACACTAGACATATTAATGATAGCACCTTCTCTAGCTTTTATCATCGGTTTCAAGACTGATTGTGTCATGTTAAAGGCACCAGTCAAGTTAACCTTGAGAACTTTTTCAAAGTCTGCTTCTGTCATCTTGAGCATAAGGGTATCTTGGGTAATTCCTGCATTGTTGACCAAAACATCAACTGAACCCAGCTCTGCAATAGCTTGCTCGACCATACGTTTAGCGTCTGCAAAATCTGACACGTCTCCTGAAATGGGAACCACCTTAACACCATAGTTTGAAAATTCAGCTAGCAAGTCCTCTGAGATTGCCCCACGACTGTTTAAGACGATGTTGGCTCCTGCTTGAGCAAACTTGTGGGCAATGGCAAGACCAATTCCACGACTCGAACCTGTAATAAAGATATTTTTATTTTTTAGTTGCATTCTTTTCTCCTGTTTTCTCTTGTATTTATGGGAGAAGGGATTACTCGTTTTCTAGCAAGGCTTCCAAGCTAGCCTGATCTTCAACATTGGCTAGTTTAGCTGTCTTATCAATTTTTTTGACAAAGCCTGACAAGACTTTCCCCGGTCCAATCTCGATAAAGTTTGTTATGCCTGCTTCTTGCATAACCGCAATACTTTCATAGAAACGAACTGGCTCCTTGACCTGACGCGTCAAGAGTTGAGCAATGTCTTCTTTTTGCATAACAGCAGCTTCTGTATTGCCGACTAGGGGACAAGTAAAATCTGAAAAACTTACCTGAGCTAGAGTTTCAGCTAGTTTCTGACTAGCAGACTCAAGGAGAACGGTATGAAAAGGCCCTGAAACCTTGAGAGGAATCAAGCGTTTGGCGCCTGCTTCCTGCAAGAGTTCAACAGCTCGATCAACTGCAACCACTTCTCCACCAATCACGATTTGTGCAGGTGTATTATAGTTGGCTGGGGTAACCACTCCAAGTTCAGAAGCTTTTTGACAGGCTTCCTCAATAACCTCTACTGGCGTATTGAGAACTGCCACCATCTTGCCAGAGCCAGCAGGAGCCGCTTCTTCCATATAGGCTCCACGCTTAGCTACCAAGGCTACCGCATCTTCAAAATCCAAGGCGCCACTGGCCACCAAGGCAGAGTATTCTCCAAGAGACAAACCAGCAACCATATCAGGCTGATAGCCCTTTTCTTGCAATAAACGGTAAATAGCAACTGAAGTCGCTAAAATAGCTGGTTGCGTATAGCGAGTCTGATTGAGTTTTTCTTCTTCCCTATCAATGAGATGACGCAAATCATAACCAAGCACCTGACTCGCTTGATCAATCGTTTCTTTGACAATAGGGTAGTGATCATAGAGATCCCGTCCCATACCTAGATACTGGGCACCTTGGCCAGCAAATAAAAAGGCTGTTTTAGTCATTTCTTACAACTCCTGCCCAACGAGAGGCTTCTTCTTGAATTTTCTTAGCTGCTCCGTAATACAAATCTTTTAGGATTTCTTCAACGGTTTCTTCTTTGGAAACAAGCCCTGCAATCTGACCTGCCATGACAGATCCTCCATCCACATCTCCGTGAACAACCGCTTTGGCTAGAGCACCTGCTCCCATTTGTTCAAAAATTTCCAAATCAGGATTTTCTTGTTTAAAGGCATCTTTCTCAGCTTTTTCAAAATCACGAGTCAATTGATTTTTAATCGCACGAACAGCATGTCCAAAGTGTTGAGCTGAAATCGTAGTATCAATATCTCTAGCTTTTAAAATTTTCGCCTTATAATTTGGATGGGCATTAGACTCTTTTGCAACGACAAAACGAGTTCCAACCTGAACAGCCTCTGCACCTAGCATAAAGCCAGCCGCAGCACCTTCACCATCCGCAATCCCTCCTGCAGCAATAACAGGGAATAGATACAGCAGCAGCATACCTGGCGCACCAAGGTCATGGTTGTTAATTTACCCAATATGACCTCCAGCTTCCATTCCTTCTGCAATAACAGCATCCGCACCAATTTTTCCATGCGTTTAGCTAGGGGCAACACTTGGGCACAACAGGAATAACTGTAATCCCAGCATCATGGAAACGTTCCATGTATTTGCTTGGATTTCCTGCGCCTGTTGTAACTACCTTTAACACCTTCCTCGATAACGAGGTCTACAATATCTTCCACAAAGGGAGACAAGAGCATGATGTTGACACCAAAGGGTTTATCAGTCAATGATTTGATTTTATCAATATTTTCCTTGACAACTTCTTTAGGGGCATTCCCCCCACCGATAATCCCTAGTCCTCCAGCCTTGGAAACAGCTCCCTGCCAAATCACCATCAGCAACCCAAGCCATTCCCTCCTTGGAAAATAGGATAATCAATGTTCAATAATTCTGTAATACGCGTTTTCATAGTGCCTCCATCGTTTCTTGCTTACGTAATAGTTCGATACTGTCATAATTTGACAATCAAACTATTGCCTAAACAAGAGGGAGCGGGTTTCCCTACTCCTTCTATCTTATATTCTGCTTATTTTGTTTGCTCTTCAACGTAGGCAACCAAGTCACCAACTGTTTTCAAGTCATCTTCTGCTTCGATTTGGATATCAAAAGCATCTTCGATTTCTGAGATTACTTGGAACAAGTCCAATGAATCTGCGTCCAAATCATCAAAAGTTGATTCAAGTGTTACTTCTGATGCGTCTTTTCCAAGTTCTTCAACGATAATTTCTTGTACTTTTTCAAATACTGCCATGATAGGACTCCTTTAAAATAAATAGTTTTTATAACAATGTGTTCACCACATGATTACCTAAATTGTAAGAATGAGCGTGCCCCATGTCAAGCCTCCACCGAAGCCTGATAGTAGAACAGTCTGGCTACCATCTAAACGGATGAGACCCTGTTCTACACACTCTGAAAGTAAAATCGGGATACTTGCTGCACTGGTATTGCCATACTCCATCATATTGGCTGGGAGTTTAGCTCGGTCGACACCGATTTTTCTAGCCATCTTATCCAAGATACGGTCATTGGCCTGATGAAGTAGCAGATAATCTAAGTCTGTCGCCTCTATAGGAGATTCGTCAATAGTCTGCTTGATAGACTTGGCTACATCTCGAATGGCAAAATCAAAGACCGCGCGCCCATCCATCTTCAAAAATGAATCTGCACTTTCTTGATCTGAAAATGGAGATTGCAAGCCTGAATGTCCATAGGTCAGACACTCACTACGACTCCCATCACTATTGAGACTCTCAGCCAAGAAATGCTCTCGCTCGCTAGCTTCTAGCAAAACTCCGCCAGCACCATCTCCAAACAAAACAGCTGTTGATCGGTCTGACCAATCGACTGCCTTAGAGAGGGTTTCACTACCAATCACCAAACCTTTTTGAAAGCGACCAGAAGCGATAAACTTTTCAGCAGTTGACAAAGCAAATACAAATCCACTACAAGCAGCTGTTAGGGTCAAAAGCAAAAGGCCTTATTAGCACCAATATTAGCTTGAACACGAGCAGCTGTGGAGGGCATCATCGAATCTGGAGTAATAGTAGCTAGAATGATAAAATCCAGCTCTTCTCCTGTGATTCCAGCTTTTTCCATCAGTTTCTTAGCAACTTCTGTGGCCAAATCACTAGTAGATTCTGTTCTTGAAATATGCCTTTGTCGTATTCCCGTCCGACTTGAAATCCACTCATCATTGGTATCCATAATCTGGGCCAAATCATGATTTGTAACCACTTGCTCTGGCACATAATGAGCAACCTGGCTTATTTTTGCAAAAGCCATTATTTCAAATCCTCCAAAAATTGATAAAAGATTTAGTCAAACCTTTTGCTCATAACATCAATTTCTTGCTTACTCATACCATCGATAATATTTTTCAACCATGGCCTTGTGGAAAGCGTTTATGTAGTCTATGAACCAAAGCGACCCTTTCTTTGTCAAATGCAGATGCACCACACGACGATCCTGCTCTGAGCGAATGCGTTCAATGTAACCCTTGCGTTCAAGATTATTCAAACTCGTCGTAACCGTCCCAAGAGTCACCATCAACTCTTTCGACACTTGACTTGGCGTCACGTCTGGGAATTTTCCAATCACATCGATTGTATGGACTTTCTTTGATGGAGATATCTTTGAAACGACTACCCCTCAAGCTAACTTCCTCAATAACGAGGACATTGTTAAATATAGATGTTAAATATTCATTAATTCGTTGGTAGTCCAATCTCTTTTCCCTCCTTTTCAAAAAACTTTCACAATCAAAACATTTGACAAAAAAATTATATCAAACTTCAAAGAATGGTGCAAGTATTTTCTTATTTTCCAGTAAATTTCGGTCTTCTTCTCTCCGAATGAGCCCGAACTCCCTCTTTGAAATCTTCTGTTTGGGCTAAGGATTCCTGTAGGTTCAATTCTAAAGCAGCATAATCTTGCCAATCTTTAAATTGGCTCTCCCAAACCAACTTCTTGATGGCTGCATAGGAATTAGCTGACCCCGCGTCTCAATTTTTTAAGAAGCTGTTCTCTCGTCTTTTCAAGTTTATCAGCTTCACAGACGCGGTAAACCAGCCCCCATTCTAAAGCTTTTTCTGCGGTCAGAGCCTCACCTGTCATAGCTAATTGAGCAGCACGCGTCACACCAATACTGCGGCTCAAGAGATGAATCCCTCCTGCATCCGGAGCCAAACCAACGCCGACAAAGGCTTGAATAAACTTAGCCTTATCCGTTGCCAGACAGAAATCTGCAGCAACAGCCATATTAGCTGCGGCACCTGCAACAGCCCCATCAACCTCCATCAAGACAGGTTTAGTAATTTGCTTTGATTTTATAAGAAATAGTATTGACCAATTCTGCGATTTTCGTCAATGATGGAATATCATCCTCATCCACTGCCCGCTTCATCTCTACCAAATCTCCCCCAACAGAGAAGACCTTTCCCTTGGCATTAATTAAGATAAAATGCACAGCTGGATTCTCTTCTGCCAGAGTCAGTGCTTCTAAAATCTCCTCACACATAGGAATATGAAAGCCATTCGCAACCTCAGGACGGTTTAAGGTAAGGATTGCCAAATCCTCTTCAAGCTGATAAATAATATGTTCCATCAGGACTCCTTTTTTTATTTTATAAAGCAGTTTAAATTGTTTTTGTTATCAAAGTATATCTTTTTTTAAAAACTCGAAAGCAAGGAAAAAAATCGACTGAAAGTGTCTCAGCTGATAAGAAAAGGCTCGCTTTATCCTAGAAAAGCATCTTATTTTCTTCATTGAAAAAAGGCTTTCTTTCTGCTATAATCGTATATTACCTTTTGCAACTTTCTTTTTACCAATTTACAGACCCTAAACCCTTGATATTACTGAGTTTTTAAAAAAACACATTTCAATAGATATCATTAAAAGTTCTTAAAAATTCTCAAAAAGTCCACAAAAAAAGCCCCACAAAAGGGCTAAAATTTGACGAGTTCAGCAGGCAAGAAACTAGCACGATCAAACGTGCTTTTTGGTTTTCTGGTTGCTGATAGGTATATTATAGCATGAAGCGCGTGGTTTATAAGGTTATAACCTCACAAAAGCCCCCAGATTCGTTTCTAAGGGCTTGTAGTTTATCCGTGGTGTTTTAGTTGTCCAGCAAAATAGAGGACAAAATATGAAGCCTCAGCCTACTTATACACTTCTAGTTCTCCGTTCTGGTGGATTCTCGCAAAGTTTAAGACGGCTATCTGTTTGTGTCTGTGGTAACTTGTAACACTAGTACCTGCCATCTCTACGCATTCGCTTATAGTTTTCTTTCTCATGTAGCAATAATGGATAATGAAGTATTTTCTGGCTCGTTTGTTCTCTATGCTGTTGATGTCGTGGGCGAATATCTCCAACCCCTCACGGATTGCTTTTTCATGCTCACCGCTCAAATTCCACTGATCAGGTAAGACAAGTTTCCAAGCCTCTTCATCTATCGTAACTTGGTTTTCACTTCCTGCCATCCTCTGGAAACGTAGAAAGTAAGTCATCCGCTTTCTGACGTTCATCATCGTTTTAAACTTATCCAGCTCCATTAGTTTACCTCTTCCACCTTGCTCAAGTGTTCTATGGCTTTTTGCCTTACTCGATATACCGAGGCTGTAGATACACCTATTTCCTCAGCAACTTGCCAAGCGTCAAGAATATTCAAGTAGAACAGCCTGAGAACAGAACGCTCAAGCGGATTGGCCAGCTTATCGATCAGCCTAGATATTCCCATTCTCTCTTCAGTAAGTCGCTCAATTCTCTGTAAAGTGTCCTCTTTTAGTTTTAGAACACTTATAAGGTTATTCTCTGCTGTATTTACCCTGCTTGTTTGTACTCTGGTATTGCTCAGTTCTTGCTTTTTGATAATACCACTTTCTAAAGCTTCAAGCTCTAAATATAGGCCTTCTATCTCTTTGCTTATCCACTTAACGCCCTCTAGTTTTTCTTTTACCTGCTCTGGTGTCATGCCTCGGCCTCCTCTATGATATAATATTTTTATCGGATATATCACAAAGGAGTCAGCTCTATGCTGGCTTTTTTTCGTTTTCTCTATGTTCGCTCTTAGTTCAAGGATTAATCTGTTCCCCGTGAGAAAATATGTACAATGACGGTGTGAAGTCCATAGAAGCGCGCGTGGGTGGGGGATAGCCCCCGTATCTCCTTATGGTTTGATAAGCAATTAAGGGATGTTTTTATCTCTCTTATTTCCTTGTCATTTGGTAGGAAAATAAGGGGAGTTATTTTAGTTCTTATTTCCCTGTCATTTTGTAAGCAACAAAACTAAAATAACAGGCTTTCAAACCGCTCTTATTTCCTTATCATTTTGTAAGGAGAAAATCCAAATTAAGGAAGCTAATAAATCTCCTTATCTCCTTACAGTTTTTCAGGGAGCAAAATCAAAATAAGCGTTGTTATTTCCTGTCTTATTTCCTTATCGTTTGACAAGGAGAAAAACGAAAATAAGGAGCTTTTAAATTCGTCTTAACTCCCTATCGTTTTGTAAGCAATTAAGAAGGCTTATTGTCGTCCTTATCTGCTTGTCATTCTGCAAGGAGTAAATCCAAAATAAGACGGCTAAAAACTCCTCTTATCTGCTTGTCATTTCTCAGGGAGTTAAGGAGGGTTATTATTGCTCTTATCTGCTTGATAAATGATAGGGGGATATGGCCACTTTCTCGGCGTTCGCTCGGAGTTCAACACACATAACCCTGCCATTTGTCAGGCATATTTTTTGCCACTCCCTAACCAAAACCTCACCATTGAAAAACTTCGATACCTTACCAAAACCTTACCGTTCTATGGTTCTAAAAAAGTAGCTATACCTTAGGGTAATCTTAGGGTTCTATCACTAGAAAAAAAGCCCTGTACCTTGCTAAAACCTTGCTATTTTGAAGTATGTGACCTTAGCCTAATCTTAGCCTATACTTTGTATTTCTAAATACACAACCTTATACTAATCTTATACTTTTTATATATGCAACCTCACCCTTATCTCACCCCTTTTTTGGAACGCTTACCGCACCCTTTTTTGGAACGCTCTACTTACTTAAATCCTTGATATATCTAGCTTTTTTTAACATTCAAACCGTCAAATATGTAGTATTTGTTTGTTTTGTAAATTGCACACTACTTCATATTATCCTACAATCTCAAACCATTCAGCCAAAATCTATCTCCCTTTCTAGTATAGTAAACAAACTTTTGATAATGCTTGTAATATCGTTTCTGTTTCATATACTTTGGTCTTTCAGGGAAACTATCAAACATATATCCACCACGTCTTGGACTCCACCCTGGTTCTACCTTTCTGGCTTCTTTTAGTGCAAGCTCCCAGTAGTATTGGCAATCCGTTTTACTGCGGTTCAGAGTGCTCTTGTGGATATCTAGACAAGTACCGCAACTAAAATACAAATACCGTTTATAAAGCAACCTGCACCGTCTACCACAATCAGGGCAAAGAAAGAAATATCGATTACCTCCCTTAGTTCCTGCTATTCTGTCTAATTCAAATGACTCTCCACCAAAATCAATCATTAAACTATCCAAATCAATCTCTAAACGTTGACCGTCCAACTCGGCTATACCCTTAGATATTCCTCTTAGCTTCATTGGTTTAGTGATTGTTTCTATTGCTAACCTCCTCATTATTTCCCACTATATGGAAAAACCCAAAACTATTGACTTGATAACAAAAAGGGGATTGCTCCCCTGTGTTCTACTTCAAATGCTCTGTATAATCAGCAAGGCCTTTATATTCGCCCTCTACGTCCAACTTTTGGAGTAGGCTAATACTTTCATCGCCCAGCATTTCCAACGTACCAAAAGCGGTCATTGAGTCCATAGGGATAGGCTTATCAGAAAGCAAGCGATCAGCATAGTCTAATAGTTCCAGCTCGTAGTCTGTGACCTTGTTCAGCAAACTCTCAAAGTTCTCTGACTCTTTGAGTTGAAGCACGCGCTCCCGTTTATAACGTTCTTCAAATGCTTCATCGTTCACTGGTTGGTTGTAATAGTCTTTGAAACTGTCACAAATACGTTTGAAGGTCTTGTTTAGTTTCTTATCCTCCACATACTCGGCGACAAGCGTTCCCTTATCCTTGTGAGTTATTGAAATAGATGGTACTTCATATGTTCCAGTCATATATCCCAGTAGCGCGTGACCTGCTACCAGAGCTGTATCTAGGTCTTTAAATTCGTAAGTGAAAGTAAATGTTTTTGCTTTATCTGAAAATGTTTTTAATGTCATGTTGTTTGTCTCCTGTTCTGTTATTTGTATAGAACCATCACACTGGTTAGTGTATCCATATCCTCACTATTCCCCACTGTTGCCTCTGTATATTTCACGTCAATAACTTCAACGCCTGCCATAAAAGCATTCACCTGGCTTTCCAAATCCCAAAGGGCTTGCTTGTATTTCTGATGAAATAGTTTAATTTTCATGTTGTTTTTCCTCTTTCTGTTGTTAAGGGTGTCACTAGTAGTTACACCATTGCAAGGGGGTCGGTACTATCTACCCCATTTTGTTATCTGTATAATACCAATACGTTAGCCACTGAACTAAAAGGTTCACTAAATTGTGTACCAGAAAATTTAACGTCCAGCACTTCAACAGTTGCCATGAAGTCGTTGACCTCTTTCTCAAAGTCTTCTTTTACCCATCGTCTAGTATATTCAAATAGCTTTACTTTCATGTTGTTGTCCTTTCTTTATTTTAAGGTAAATTATGTAAAATACACTTATTTTTACTATTTTTATCTATGTTTTTATACACTTATCGAAAATTTTTAGACACTTTATTTTCGAAGTGTATAAAATTAAAAAGCCTATATATATCAAGGGTTTAAGTCCTGTTTTATACGCTTTATACACTTTATACACTATTTTATATAATTTACAAGAAGTTAGATGCTTAATACTGCAAAAGAAAAACCTACCGTATAAAGTGTATAAGCGTCTAAAGTCCTTGGCGCTCTAGGGGTTTCAGCTCCCACACTTTTTTATCAAGTGTATAAAGTGTATAACTTATTCCTTCCTTTTCGCTCTGCCATTAAAATACCCCCGTTCATTTTTAGCTTTTTTTCGTTGTTCAGGTTTTTCCCTGCCATTAAAATATGGATGTGCGTAAGGTGCTGAATCTTCATGCGGAAAGAAACCAACATGAAGTTGTCTCCCTGCTGGGATTGTTTTCTGTCCTACCGTTATCCAGCTTGGTAGATTGCTTTTAATTTCTCTATACAACCCCATTTCTGTCTTGTGTAGCTTCACATCATAATACTCTACAAATCCTTTCCAATTATGGAAAACAAAGTCATTAGGCAAGAACTCGCTTGATAGATCATCAGTAAAGAATGAAGATACAAAAGCAATAACTGGATTATTATCCTCGTGGTATTCTTGCAAAATCTCCTTTGATTTCTCTGGTATGATGTCCTTTGTCGGTGTTTCAAGGGCTAGGCGTGTGAAATACTCCAATACCTCTTTTCTGTTGATGTAGTCATCTTTAATTGCCTTGTTTGGCTTACCTTTAAAGACTTTGGTAAATGATAAAATTTTAAATCGCCTATCAATCGCCCCTCTATCTCCATTCATTCTTGGTAGGCCGTTGGAGGACTGGACTATGGTCATGTTCAATCGCAGACTGTAAGGGCGTTTCCCTTTGTCCTCTATGGTCATGATGTCCCCAGTAGCAAGACTAAACATATTTGAAGTGTCTTTGATAACTGCGTCCTTTTGCACGTCGTCTCCGATGACTAGGGTCTTTCCTAGCAAAATGGAGGTAGAAAAACGGCTTTTATCGAACTCAGTTATCTTGAGACTTGCAACATTTTCCATGCCTACCAAATTAATAAGTAGTTGCTGAAAAGTTCCTTTACCAGTCCCACCCTCTCCATAAAGCCAAAAGATGTTTTTTAAGGTTTTTCCTGTGATACTTGCTTTAATAATCTGAATGGCTAGATCATATAGTTCTTGGTCATTATCAAACAATTCAGCAAGCCATTTTGTAGGCTTCCAGCCGTTTATAGTAGGCTCGTAGGCTTCAGGGGAATACCTCGTACGTATTTTTCGAGTTACGATTACATTGGGCTTTAAGGGTTCAAATATCTCTTTTTTTGAGTTATAAAGCTGATTTCCAATCACCGTATATTCATTTTGGATGGATTTCAAAGGGCTATGCCTTGAGATTTTGTAAAGAGTATCAAATGCCTGTTTTTCAGTCGTATCAGGGCAAACAGTTGCGATTAAATCCTGTAATAGTTCATTATCTTCAACCCACACCCCTTTATCTGGATGATAGAAATACAAGGGCGCTTTTTGCCCCTGTGCCTCTGGTCTGATTCTAACGAATCGGATATACTTCCTCAGAAAGTTAGCAATCCCCAAAGGCTTGGACGGCCTGCTTTTCCCTAAATTTTGACACTCATTGGCCAAAAACCTTTGTATCCCTTTAAATGATGTCAGATAGCTTTCTGTCTCTCCTATCGACTTAATTTGGGGTTGTTGCTTATCTTCTTCAATAATTTTTTTTACAATTTCATTGCTACTCAAAAGCCACCTCCTTATAAAATATCCTTGCTACTTCTAAAAAATAACTGGCTAGGTCTTTGCGTTTAACGATTGCTGAAAACAAGTCCACCAGCTGACTAAAACTGTAGCCATTCACAAATAGCAATCGGACAAAAAGCGAAGTCTCATACCTGGTATAAATCCCATTACAAATCAGGTCAAAAACCCAGCCTTTTAACTCCACTCCAAGCCCCTGCCGTTGCTCGTTCAATTTGTTTACCTCTAAATCTTTCAGGATTGTCAGCAAGTCAGGACTGGCCAAAACTATTTCTAAGTCTCTGGTTAGCTCCCAGCCCTCTACTTCCTCGTTTTCGTCTTTGACAGTCACATACAAACCTTTGTAGTGAAAAGCCGTCAAGCTCTCGCCTATTGGCTCAAAGTATATAAATTTGTAGTAATTCCCATTCTTCCATACTTGAGTAGGATTTGACTTGAGAAAGCCAAACAAAGGCAATTTGTCAGCGGATAGAATTAACTCAAGTACCCTCATTCTTCTACCCCCATAAACCTACGGATATCATCCACTAAGTAAAATATTATTCTAGAACCTTCATCGGGTGGTTGAAGCCTGCGAAGTCCTTGCCGTTCCCATTTATTCAGCGTATTGTCACTAATTTTCAACTCTTCTTTGACTTCAGTTCTATTCATCATCCCTGTAGTCTTTTGGGGTACTCTATTACATACTTTATGGTATTTTTCTATTACCTCCAGAATGCCATGCGCTAGGTCTTGCTCACTTTCTCGGCTTAGGCTAAACATATCCGCCCACCTCCTTCAAGGTTTCTTTGTAACTTTCTAGGTCACTATTCATCAACACCGCTAGGCGCTTGCTCTCCTCCTGTACTTGGTTGTGAAAAGCCTTAGCGCCATCTAGTAGCTCGCCTTTATTCGCTGGGATAAAGTAGCCACTAAAAACGCCATATCTAACCCCCACAATTGGGATGTTATGCTTGACTACTAGGCGCTTAATGATGTCACGTACTGTTCTTTCTGTTAGCTTGGTTGTCAGGCTGATTTCTGCCCCTGTTATGGAGTTCTCAGCCCCTACCTTGATTAGTCTTAATACTCGTTTATCATTCTCTGATAGACTCATTCAGTTCCTCCCCATACGTTGACCCCTGCAAGCTGGATATATCGCCCATATTCAGGGTTTAAATCCTCACTAGGTGTTTCTATCTTCTGTTTATTTTCTCGCTCAAATTGGGCGCTTTTTTTGCGGTCTCGGTGGTTTAGATAAAGCAGTAAGCCAATCAATACCACCATAAAGACAACCGCTTGTGTATTGGTCAAATCTAATTCATTCATGTTATAATCTCTTTCTATAGTCATTAGCTTGTTGAGTATGTTCTAAAATGAGTTTACTTATGGCTTGGTTTGCAGTATTAAGTAACGCTGATGATTGCTTACTGTCTTCCATGGTAGCCATTTCTAAGACTAGTTGAATATCACTTAACTGGGCACAAAATCCCTCGTAATCTACTAAAACATCATTAGTATTTACTGTCATATATTTTTCCTCCATTGGCCTTTTAATTGTCGTTTCTTATACAAGATTAACACCACTCCAAACGCTGGGCGATTGCCCCAAGTTGGCGAACGCATGGAGTGATGACCAGTTTAAAGAGTTAGCGCTCTCCGTATGGTCAAATTGCCCTAAATATGCTATAATCTAGGTATAAATCTTTACTAAAAACCCTCTTTGATAATAGCTTGCCTGCTTTTTGTTAAATTCGTTTTAGTGTTAGTGTGAAAGGCTCTGCGGTGTGGTTATTGCTAAGCCTTTTTTGTTGCTCTCACGCGCTTCTTTGGCGTGTTTTTTTATTTCTGAATGCCATAGCTTTGATTTCCTGATAACTCATATTCAAGCCAATCAAGGCTATTACCATGTCCTCAAATGCCTGGTATTGCTCCAGCTCCTCACTGGTCAAGCTATCAATGCCATTATAGCCCCCACGTTCTTCCCTTAACTGCTTAGCGTTCCTGTCGGTTACTGCTTTCAGTAGCAAGTTGTTCATGGTGCTATGTGCATGCTTTGGTGCATTAGGCCATGTCTCAATACTGTCATGCAGTGTTTTTCTTTTTGGCTTTTCTAGCGCCCTCTGCATACGAAACTTAGAAAGTTCCTCACGCATTTCAAAGAAGGCTTTGACTAGGTTCTTCTTAAACCCCTTGACGGGTTCTGTATTCCGTAAGTAAGTGATCAGCAATGTTGCTTGTTGCTCATTCAAAATATAGTCCCGTACATTTTGCCCACTCTCTGAAGGTGAAATCTTAAATTGCACCTTTCCAAAGCTTTCAAAGTCCTCTCGGTGCTTATTCAGCAAAATCTTCAAATGTCTGTGCTTAACTTCTGCACACTCTGCCACAATACTGCTCAGCGTATACGGCTCTTTTTTACCGTCCATGTAGACTAGTTCCATGTTTTTGCTCCTTTCTTAGATTTCCTTTTGATTTAGTTCTATTTTTTTCGTACTATCTCCTAAAAAAATATCGTCCAGTTTTACCTGATACAATTCCGATAACTCTTTAAGTAGCTCAAAAGGGATTAGCGTACTATCTTTTTCGTACTTTGAGATAGTCTGAAAATTCTTGTTGACCTTCTTAGCCACTTGGCGCAAAGTAAAACCTGCATTTACTCGACACGCTCTTAGCGTCCATTGTGCCATATTCTTATAGCTCCTTTCAAGATTGATAAAATCATAGTACTATTTTTTTCGTACTTTGTCAACGCTGTTGTTGAAAAATTTTATTTTTTTCGTACTTTGTCTTTTTTGTGTTATAATCAGGTTGTAGAATTAAAGTAAGGGAGTTTTTAACAATGGCAAAAATAGCCCTCAGGGATTTAAAGAATAGAGAATATTTCTCTAATAATCTTAACCGTGTTATGAAAGAAAAAGGTATCAGACAGATAGACCTGCATAATGCTTTAGAAATTCCTAAAAGTACAATAACTGGTTATGTAAAAGGTAGATCAATGCCAACATCTGGCAATCTTCAAAAACTTGCTGATTATTTGGGAGTGAAAAATCTGATCTTGACCCTCGCTTTTCTGACAAAGATGTTTACAAAAAGAATTTTTATATGTTAGATAAACAATTAGACGAAGAAAAATACCTCGTAAAAAATGTTTCAAAAGATAAAATTTTTCAGAAAGTAAAAGAGAGAGAGAAAAGGGACAAGGAAATAATTGAACTAGCAAAAAGTAAAAATTTCCCAATCAGTCCTGAAGAGTTTTCTCACTACTATCACTGAATCATTAAATGAATACAATCCCAAAGACAACTATGAAGTTTTTAAATGCCCTTGCGCTAAAGACAAGTAATATCCTATTCTGGCTAGATATTGTATTTCAAAAACAAGTAGTGAATTCTACATAGTTTTTGAAGATAAGGAAATTCAACCAAGAATATTACAACAAATTATATAAAAAGTTTGAAAAATCTATTTGAAGAAATTAAGTCTTTAGCTCTTCAAGAAGCTAAGAAAGATAAAGAAAAAATCTAGATGATTTTGCGTTACTTTGGGGGTATAGACTAACCCACGCGCCACAATGTTCAACAATCCTGAAGCGCGTAGTGCGAATGCGTGTGCGAGATAATCTACTTTCAAAAACCTTTAATAGCACTGTTAGCTAACCAAAAATAAACTATTTTTCCCCGCGCGTGTGCGAATGCGTGTGCGAATCTATTGGAGAAAAATGAGAAAAATACGATATACAAAAATTGTTATTAGCAGGAGAGAACCAAAGTGTTGAATTCAAAGAGCTAAAAACTCTTTCCCTAAAGACGGTATGAAAAACCATTTGCTCCTTTGCTAATACAAATGATGGATTACTAATTCTGGGAATATCAGAGAATACACAAAAATAAAAGAATTTTTATATTTCTGGGGTCAATAATCCAGATAAAATACTTGATGATTTATATAGTTTAGTTAACAATCCTAAGAAAATTAACAGAAATGTAATAAATGAAGAAAGTGTTCAAGTTATAAATGAAAAGGGAAAAGAGTATTATCATTATCCCTATTTATAAAGTTGATTATAAGGACAAACCAATATATCTAAACGAAAGTGTAACATCTACTTATTTCCGCCAAGGTACCGGAGATTTTAGATGTTCACAAGAACAAATCAACTCTATGTTAAGAGATTCCGCTAAGGAAAGTTTTGATAGCACACTTATTCAGGATTTTTCTATTTTAGACTTAGATACAGAAACAATAAAGCTATATAGAGAAAAATTTGATAATATAAATGCAGGAGCACCCTTTTTCAAAAATTGGATAACGAACAATTTTTAATAAAAATAAATGCTTTACGAAGAGATCGCAAGGACGATAAAATAAAGCCAACAGTTGCTGGACTATTAATTTTTGGTACACATAATTCAATAAAAGAGTTTATTCCACACTATAACGTAGAATATGTTCTAAAAGAGTTTTTCTGAAAAACAATCGCTTTAAAGATCGTGTGATTTATGATGGTACATGGGGGAAGATAATCTTTTTAATTTCTTTTTACCTAGTTATTGAAAAATTATATCTAACTTTGAATGACAACTCTAACATTCAAGAAAATTCTATGAATAGAATTGGAATTTCAAAATTACGAATTGCAATTCGCGAGGCATTCATTAATAGCCTTATTCATAGCGACTATAAAAGCGAAAAAGGGATAATGATAATTAGATATCCCGACAGGTATATATTCACAAATGGCGGAACACTTAGAATTGACATAAAGGACTTTTTAGTGGGGCACATTCTGATCCAAGAAACTACTTAATACAAGAAATTTTTAGATTTTTAAATTTATGTGAAAAAGCTGGAACTGGTATACCCAAAATAATGGAAGCAGTTAAAGAGAGTCATTTAAAGTATCCCAATTTACGAACTGAATTAGACTCAGTTGAACTTACATTATGGGATACTTCCCTTATAGATAACCTGGATATTGATAACGAATATGAGAAAAATATTAGAATTAATAATCGAAAACCGTTTCATAACAAGAGAGACTTTGGAAGAAAAACTAAAAATCCACAAAAATACAATTTTAAAATATTTAAAGAAATTAGTGGAAAAACAAGCTATCGATAAATTCAAATCCGGTAGACAATACGTATACTTTATTGCACAAAACCAAGATCCTGAATTTCAAAAATATAACCACATTGATGCTATGTATTCTCTACTGGAAGAAATAAAACGAAAATAAGGGTCTTATCGTAGCTCCCTAGCATGATATAAAAACCTCTTTGATAATAGGCTTGCCTGCTGATGTATTTTAGAAAGGTTTATCATCATGAAAAATAACTACATACACAAAAAAAGACGGGTCAATAGTCTACCGCTCCAGTATCTATCTGGGTACGGATACCGTAACAGGTAAGAAAGTCAAGACAACTATATCAGGGCGAACTAAAAGGGAACTCAAAGCCAAAGCGCTACAGGCTCAAATAGACTTTGAAAAAGACGGGTCTACAGTATACAAGGCTACCACTCTATCGACCTATGGGGAACTGGTGGAAAGCTGGTGGGACAGTTACCGTCACACCGTAAAGCCTAATACAATGATAGTCTATAAAGGTATGCTGAAAAATTATCTTTTGCCAGCCTTTGGGTCTTACAAGCTGGACAAACTCACACCCCCAATTATTCAGAAAGTTGTCAACGATTGGGCACAAGCATATAATAGCGGTTACGGCTACAAAAATTATAGCTTACTGCATTCAACCAATAAACGCATTTTACAGTATGGTGTAGTCCTTCAAGCCCTGCCCTCAAATCCTGCAAGGGATACCATCGTACCACGCAAAGCCAAAAATACACCAACAAAAATCAAGTATCTAAACGATACGGATTTAAAAAAATTCCTCGATTACCTGGACGGTTTGGACAATACCTATAAAAATTTTTATGATACCGTGCTATATAAAACTCTACTCGCCACCGGTTTACGGATTGGGGAATGTCTAGCCCTCAAATGGTCAGATATTGACTTACAAACCGGGACTATCTCAGTAACAAAGACGCTAAACCTTTTAGGAACGCTAAACAGCCCCAAAAGCAAAAAGCGCCATCCGAACAGCTTGACCTTGACAAAAACTCTACTCATGCTTAGACTTTTACAAAGCAAGACAAGCAGAAAACGGGCGGACTATTGGTATCAGCTACCAAAAAGTATTCCCTAATAGTTTTGACGAATACAAAAAAACTAACCGCCTGCAATACCGCTTAAAAGAGCACTTGAAAAAAGCTGACTGCCCAAGCCTAGGTTTTCACGCATTCCGCCATACCCACGCTAGTATCTTGTTAAACGCTGGACTAGGTTATAAAGATATTCAAACTAGGTTAGGTCATCTCAAAAATCTCCATGACCATGGATATATACAGCCACCTATCTGAAACGAACCAAAAAAAGACCGCTTCAGTGTTTGAAATGGCTCTTGAAAAGTTAAAAAGTTCCTAAAAAGTTCTTAAAACAAAATATAGAGTATCAAAAAAGGCTGTCATATTGGCATATGTTCATTTTTCTGCTATAATCGTATAAAATACTTACTTTAGGAGTTCTTATGAAGGTTGTTAAATTTGGAGGTAGCTCTCTTGCCTCTGCTAGTCAATTAGAAAAAGTTTTAAACATCGTAAAAAGCGATTCAGAGCGTCGTTTTGTAGTCGTTTCTGCGCCTGGTAAACGCAATGCTGAAGATACTAAGGTTACGGATGCCTTGATTAAATACTATCGCGACTATGTTGCTGGTAACGATATTAGCAAGAGTCAAAACTGGATTATCGACCGCTATGCTGCTATGGTTAGTGAACTAGGTCTTAAACCAGCTGTGCTAGAAAAAATTTCAAAAAGCATTCGCGCCTTGGCCACTCTTCCTATTGAAGAAAATGAATTTCTCTACGATACTTTCCTAGCAGCGGGTGAAAATAACAATGCCAAATTGATTGCTGCCTACTTTAACCAAAATGGTATTGATGCACGCTATGTGCACCCTCGAGAAGCTGGTATTGTGGTCACAAGTGAACCTGGTCACGCTCGCATCATTCCATCAAGTTATGACAAGATTGAAGAATTGACAAATGCAAATGAAGTCCTTGTCATTCCTGGTTTCTTTGGAGTTACTAAGGAAAATCAAATCTGTACCTTCTCACGTGGAGGATCAGACATTACAGGTTCTATCATTGCTGCAGGTGTTAAGGCAGACCTCTATGAAAACTTTACAGACGTTGATGGTATCTTTGCAGCCCACCCAGGAATTATCCACCAACCACACTCGATTCCTGAGTTGACCTACCGTGAAATGCGCGAGTTGGCCTATGCAGGTTTCTCAGTTCTTCATGACGAAGCCCTTCTTCCTGCCTACCGTGGAAAAATCCCTCTCGTTATCAAGAATACCAACAACCCTGACCATCCAGGTACTCGTATCGTTCTAAAACATAGTAGTGATGAATTTCCAGTTGTGGGAATTGCTGGTGACTCAGGCTTTGTCAGCATCAACATGTCGAAATACCTCATGAACCGTGAGGTTGGATTTGGACGCAAGGTTCTTCAAATCCTTGAAGATCTTAACATCGGTTGGGAACATATGCCAACAGGTATCGACGATCTTTCAATCATCCTCCGTTCTCGCGAACTAACTCCTATCAAGGAAGAAGAAATCCTTCGTCAGTTGGTTCAAAAGGCTGAAGTAGACCATGCAGAAATCGAACACGACCTTTCTATCATTATGATTGTTGGAGAAAAGATGAAGAGCCATATCGGAGTAACTGCTACTGCAACACGTGCTCTATCTGAAAATAAGATCAACATCCAGATGATGTCTCAAGGTTCTAGTGAAGTATCTATTATGTTTGTTGTCCATAAGGACCAAGAGAAAGCAGCTATTAAAGCCCTTTACAATGCCTTTTTCGGTGAAAGTAAGGAAGACTAAGCATGGCTCAATCACTTAACAAAACAGTGCTCCTCAATACGACAGGCACCTCCTACCTCTCTATAGCTGGGAAAGTTGGGAAATTCCTTGTCGGAGATCAGGCTTTGGAATTTTACCCCGATGTCAATGTTGAACAATTTATCCAGATTCCTTGGAGCCATATCAATCATATTGGAGCCAATGTCACTGGTCGCAAAATCAGTCGCCACTTCGAAGTCTTTACAGACAGAGGAAAATTCCTCTTTGCTTCAAAAGACTCAGGTGCCATTCTTAAAATTGCTCGCGAAAAACTGGGGAATGATAAGGTCGTCAAACTTCCGACCCTGATTCAAACCATTAGTCAAAAATTTAAAAATCTATTTGCAAAAAAGTAGAAACTTTAGTATAATCATAGCAACGGATAAGTAGGTTATCTTCTTCTTTCAGAAAGTCTGCGGATGCTGCGAGCAGATAGGAGGGATAGGTGAAATTCTACCGTTAGTAACAATTACATACACAATCAAGTGCACACCTGTGAAGTTGGATGGAACCGTGGCCCTGCCACTCCAACGCTTTGTCAGGTGTGCTTTTTTCATAAAGGAGTTCTTATGTTAGATATCAAACGTATTCGTACAGATTTTGATGCTGTCGCAGAAAAATTAGCTACACGTGGTGTAGATGCTGCTGTCTTGAATGAGATGAAAGAAATCGATGCCAAACGTCGTGACATCTTGGTCAAGGTTGAAACTCTCAAAGCAGAACGTAACACAGTTTCTGCTGAGATTGCCCAAGCTAAGCGCAACAAGGAAAATGCAGATGACAAGATTGCCGCCATGCAAACTCTATCTGCTGAGGTCAAAGCCTTGGATGCTGAATTGGCAGAAATCGATGCTAAATTGACAGAATTTACCACTACTCTTCCAAACATCCCTGCTGACAGCGTTCCTGTTGGGGCTGACGAAGATGACAATGTGGAAGTTCGCCGTTGGGGTACTCCACGCGAGTTCGATTTCAAGCCAAAAGCTCACTGGGATCTTGGTGAAGATCTTGGTATCCTTGACTGGGAACGCGGTGGTAAGGTAACAGGCGCTCGTTTCCTCTTCTATAAAGGTCTCGGTGCTCGTTTGGAACGTGCTATCTACAACTTTATGTTGGATGAACATGGAAAAGAAGGCTATACAGAAGTCATCACGCCTTACATGGTTAACCATGACTCTATGTTTGGGACTGGTCAATATCCAAAATTCAAGGAAGATACTTTTGAACTCAGCGATAGCAATTACGTCCTTATTCCTACAGCTGAAGTTCCTCTGACAAACTACTACCGTGATGAAATCCTTGACGGTAAAGACCTGCCAATCTACTTCACTGCTATGAGCCCATCATTCCGTTCTGAGGCTGGTTCAGCTGGTCGTGATACTCGTGGCTTGATTCGTTTGCACCAATTCCACAAAGTTGAAATGGTTAAATTTGCCAAACCAGAAGAATCTTACGAAGAATTGGAAAAAATGACAGCCAACGCTGAAAACATTCTTCAAAAACTTAACCTTCCATACCGTGTCGTTGCTCTCTCTACAGGAGATATGGGCTTCTCAGCTGCTAAAACTTACGACTTGGAAGTGTGGATTCCAGCCCAAAATACCTACCGTGAAATCTCAAGCTGTTCAAACACAGAAGATTTCCAAGCCCGTCGTGCCCAAATCCGTTACCGTGATGAAGCAGATGGCAAGGTGAAATTGCTTCATACCTTGAACGGTTCTGGACTTGCAGTTGGACGTACAGTGGCTGCTATTCTTGAAAACTACCAAAATGCAGATGGTTCTGTGACCATCCCAGAAGCACTTCGTCCATATATGGGTGGAGCTGAAGTTATCAAACCATAAAAAATAAGGTTTAGCTATTTCTAGCTAGACCTTTTTTCGTAACCAATTCAGATAAGCTCCCAATACAAAGAGCAAAATGATTAGGCAAACAACAGTTTCAGCCACTACCAAATAATCCAAAAATGGAAGTTTCAAGATTCCCTGAGCCATCTTGAGCGAAGTAGCTGTGATAATGGTCGGGAAGGTAAGGGCTGAGAAGGCTGGTTGAAAACCTTGTTTTAAAATATTGGGCAGGCGAGTCAAAACAAAGAAAAAGAAGGATTGGGAAGCCAAAATCATGACAATCAAGACCCAATTCGGTAGGCTAGCTCCTCCAACTCGAACTAGGGAAGCCAAGAGTAGAGAGAAAGGAGCACAGTAGATTCCTTCTTGACCAAGCAAGGCTAGTGGGAAGTGGATGTTTCTTTAAATCACTATAAATAAGCGGGTAGAGATAGAAGGTTAGGAGAAAACCAAAACTCAAGGTCGCATAGGCAATTTCGATGATACCTACCAGAGGATAAGTCAAAGCTGCCACTGCTATCCCCACATAGAGAACCGTCCAGCTTGGAGTCGCATGAACCCTCCGACCCGGACAAGCAAACTTGATGGTGAAACCAGCAATCAAGGCCAAATCCAAGAGAAATGAAAACCACCAGAGCCCTTGCGCTACCAAGGAAAGATTGGGAAACAGGCGTAGGACATAAGTCGATAAAATCATCCCAGCCATGGGAAAGGTCGCCATTCCTGACAAAAGAGGAGGCTTAGTCAATTCTTGCTTAGTTTCCTTCCAATTAAAGAGATGCAGAATTAGAAAGTAAATCCACAAAATCAAACCTGTCAGACTAAAAAGATGTGACAGAACCGGCAATGTATCTAAAATAAGATTTCCAGCTCCTGCTAAACCTAGCAAACAACCAGAAAATACCAAGGGGAGTTTTTTCATCCTAACCTCCAATAATCATGTTAGTTTCAGTATAGCATAAAAGCGCTTAAATGAGGGGTTAAAAAATGAAGTCCGATTATTTCAGACTTCATTTTACTCAGATATGAATTAGGCATAAGGTTGTAATTCTGGGTTGATCGGTGTATTGGCTAGGTTATTGGCATAGTTACAGAGGCTTGCTAGACTGACACCAAGAACCACATCCAAGGCATTTTGTTGGGTGTAACCAGCTTCTAGAAACTCAGCCAAGGCTTCATCTCCTACACGACCCTTGGTATTGATAACTGCCAAGGTAAACTTAGCTAGGGTGTCCAATTTAGGATCTGTTTCAATTGGAGTGCGATTGCGAAGGGCTTGAAGAAGGTCATCGTTCATCTGGATTTGTTTGATTGAAAAGGCTGTGTGACCTGCGACACAGAAGGCACAAACATTGGTCACAGCTGCCGTGATTTGCACCACTTCACGCTCAACGGGTGTCAGGCTGTTGCGACGGTTGATAGCTCCGACAATACGATAAGCCTCTAAAGCAGTCGGTGCATTAGCCAAGAGACCGATTAGGTTAGGAATATAGCCATTGTTATCTTTTTGTACTGTTTCAAGAACTTCTTTCACTTCTGCTGGTGCTGATTCGACTGTATGGATTGTAAATGTTGTCATCATAAAACCTCTTTTCATTTTGTTGAAACCTAGTCTATCACAGATTCTATACCGTGTATAATATATATTTTAAATTGCACTGATAAAAATTCTTTATGAAAGTAAAAAATCACACGCAATGTGTGATTTCATTATTTGTCAAAATACTTTTTAGTCTCAGCAATAACGACCGGCGACAAGACTAAGAGAGCAATCAAGTTTGGCAGAGCCATCAAAGCGTTGACAATATCTGCGATAATCCAAACCATATCCAACTCGATAAATCCTCCCAACAAGACCATGAGCACAAAGACCACACGGTAGAGCCAGATAAAGCGAACCCCAAAGAGGAACTCGAAACAACGTTCTCCGTAATAGTTCCAACCTAGAATCGTCGTAAATGCAAAGAGAACAAGGAAGATGGTCAGGAGTGCAGGTCCAAAGTGTGAAAAGACTGTTGAGAAGGCTGACTGAGTCAGGGCAACCCCATTTAAGTCACCACTCCAAACCCCAGTTACCAAGATAGTCAAACCAGTCAGAGTACAGATAATGAGGGTGTCAATAAAGGTTCCTGTCATGGAAATCAAGCCTTGCTCTACTGGTTCGTTTGTCTTAGCTGCAGCTGCTGCAATGGGAGCCGAACCCAGACCAGATTCATTCGAGAATACACCACGCGCCACACCATTTTGAATAGCCATTCGAATGCTAGCCCCAGCAAAACCACCCACCGCAGCAACTGGACTAAAAGCCGATGTCAAGATTAAAGCGATTGTGGCAGGAATTTTTCCAATATTAAAGAAAATAACTGTAAGAGTTCCCAAAATATAGATGATAGCCATAAAAGGAACAACAGTAGTTGAAACCTTGGAAATGGACTTGAGACCACCAAAGACTGCAGTCGCTACAAATACAGACAACACAAGAGCTGTGATAGCTGGCGAAATAGCGGTTGTATTCTGGATAGATTCTGTAATCGAGTTGACTTGGGTGAAGGTTCCGATCCCCAATAAAGCTACTAGCACACCTGCCAGGGCAAAGAAGATGGCAAGGGGACGCCACTTTTCTCCCATCCCTAGAAGGATATAATGCATAGGACCTCCCGCCACTGCACCATGGTCATCCTTGGTACGGTATTTGATAGCCAAGAGTCCTTCCGCATACTTAGTAGCCATCCCAAAGAAAGCAGCCATCCACATCCAAAAGAGGGCTCCTGGTCCACCGACCTTGATAGCCGTCGCCACCCCGATAATATTTCCCGTACCAACTGTCGCTGCTAGTGCTGTACACAAGGCCGCAAAACTGGATACATCGCCATGCCCCTTGTCCTTAGTAAAAATAAGCTGGAAGGCCTTGGGCAAACGCAAAACCTGCAAGAGACCTAGACGGACAGTTAGGTAAATCCCTGTTCCGACCAATAAAATTAAGAGGGGCGGTCCCCAAGCAAAAGCATCAATTGATTTAAGCAATTCTAACATTTCCTTCTCCTATCTTTTCAACCCCAAAAGAAAGAGCACATGCAAGATACATGTACTCTGGAATGCTTAGATAAATGCTAAAAAGCGGTCTATCCTAGCTCTGTCCTTTTACCTGAGAGTTTGAGCAGTTGCCTGCCTTGCCCCTTCGGTGCCTTTACGGTCTCTCCAGAGTTCCGTCCATTTACAGTCATGGAAAATCAAACGATTCCCCACTTCTATTAAACTTCATTCGGTGTTGGTATTTAATTGATTCTTATTTTACAAAAAATGTTGGCTTTTGTCAATGTGTTTATTAGTAAAAATTAGTTCAACAGTTTTTACTGTATAAATTACCTCACTATCTCGAAAATAGAGCCATAATTTCAATAGAAATCATGACTTTTTAATAAATTTTAAAATATTATCTAAACTCATTTACCACTCAGTTCTACTCCTAAAAATTTTCGAATTGCTTCTACCATTTTCTCTGGTTCAATTGACGAAAAAATACGACTTCTTCCACTCGAGTCATGACTTGTATTATCAAACGCAAAAATTGGTTTATTTTTATCACTAATTTCTTCTACAATAGTTCCTACAACTCCTCCATGATTGATATCTAGGTAGAAATCCATCTTATCCAAGGTTTCATTCTTGTTAAAAGGACTAAAGTTTGGATAAATTGAAAGATTCAAAAATCGTTGCATATCAACTACACTATCAGCAAAATTTGTTGGCGCTAATATTGTAAAATGAACTTCCGGTAATTCAGATAGTAGGTATTCTATCGATTCTAGACCAGCACTATTTGTGAAAATACAAGTATGATATAAGGGAGCCTTCACTAGTTCTGTAAATGAACGTCTGATGATATCTGTTTCTAACAATACATCACTCCAGTTTAAACCATAATAAAACCACCATAACTTACGATAACGTGTCAAGGTCAAATGAGTCCATGGTTTAAATTCTGTGGTATAGTGGATAATCTTTGGTTCACAATTTCCGTAATAGTTAGACTGATACCATTCCTCATTCCCACTCAAATGTAGAAATTGATCCAAACCAACCATAAAATTGTACTCTTTATCCAAATGTAGCCACTGATCACCGAAATACATGTTGAGAACCCCTTGATCCCCATAGACATGTTCATGGTATTTGGCAGTCAACTCTAGTAGACTTTGAGTTGAATTTTTTTCTCGCCATTTTTTGGCATCAATCAACATCACACCTGAATTAAAGGTTGTTAACCAACCTTCATGATTAAATCTTGAACAGCTGCGATAGCATATCCTTGTAAATCCATGGTGAATAAGTCATCTAATTTTGCATTGACAATCGTATCCGAGTCTAAATAGAGAACTCTGTCTTCTTGTACTTCATCTGCTATGAAATACCTAAAGAAAGCAGCATAGGACAGGATTGCATTTGGCAAGCGAAAATCACGAAGGTTGTGAGCCGTTTTTTTAACGTTGACAATCTCAGAACCAATGACCTTCAAACGATTTCTCATCAACAAAAACCATTCACTAGGTAAATCATCATTAAACACATAAAATTTCACTTCCTGATTATGAACTGAAATTGACTTTATAACAGTTTCTACCTTATCCATATAACGAATATCAGCTCCAAGAGCAATCACTTTTTGATACAATTTCATTCCTTCTCCCCACTATCAACTTTTTCTAGTTGGTGACGAATGGCCATCACCATATTCTCTTTGTCCTCTATACTAAACACTTGAATTCCTTCATCAGTTCGATGAGCTACTGTGTCAAATGCAAATATCGGTTTTCCTATTGCCAAAGCACGCCCAATAATATCATCAACATCATTCCAGTGGTTTATATCTAGATAAACATTAGCTAACTCTAAAATGCGATCTGAGATCTCTCTCGATTGGCAATATTCATATAGTTGAAAATTACTAAATCTGGAAAAACTTCTTAAAAAATCTGAAACATTCGTTGGCGCCGCAACATGAAAATCAACTTCAGGTAAACTAGCCAGCAAATACTCCAAGCCTTCCAACTGATCCGAGTAAGTATAAACAAAGGCATGGAATTTGGCAATATTCTTGGGCTTAATCGTTAATGTTTCACTATGAGTGACGATTGAATTATCAGGAATATCCTAGTGGATGAGACAATTAGCACCTATGATGACATTATCACCAATAGTAACTCCTCTAAGAATAACGGTATTGGCACCAATCCAACAATCCCGCCCAATATGAATAGGAGCGCCGCTCATTGCAGTTTTAAACACATGATAGTTATTGAATTGATGATTCGAATCAAAAATTCGTACTCCATCCCCAAACATTGTATCATGACCAATGGTGATTTCCTCAGTACAGCGGATTGAACAATGGTCATTAAAAAAGACCCTATTCCCTACTTTCAAATTCGCACCACTTGAAACTTCAATACTTGTAAACGAACGAATTGTAATATCTGCTCCCAAATCAAGATGAGCATCTGGAGACACTTCAACATGATGATAACCTCCAACTAACTGTACTATATTTTTCAAATCCATCCTATATTTCTCGATTCTTTTATACACTAAAATTTATAAAAATGATACTTCTATCCTTTAAAGGTCACAATAGTTGCACCACTGCCTCCAGCATTTTGTGGGGCATAGCCGAAACTCTTGACATGTTTGTTTCTTTGTAGGTATTTGGTGACACCTTCACGGATGACACCTGTTCCGATACCATGGATGATATCAACTTGCGCCATATTGTTAAGCAGGGCTTGGTCAATAAAGGCATCTAGCTCATTCATGGCTTCTTCATAACGTTTGCCTCGAAGATCCAGTCTGGCTTGTGGACCACGACCAGAAGTTCGTTTCACGACATTGACCTGTTTCTTCTTGACTGGCTTTTCTTGCTGGGCTTGAACAAGGTCAAATTCTTTCTCTTCCAAGGTCATCTTAATCAAGCCTACTTGGGCTTCCCAGCGGCCGTCCTTAAGTTGACTGGTCAAGGTACCACGCTGGCCATAACTGAGAACCACGATATCATCTCCCACCTTAGGAGCTCGTTTTTTCTTGGCCTTTTGAAGGACCTTGTTTTTAGACAAATCTACTTTTTCAGGAGCCAATTTCTTCAACTTGGTCTTGGCTTCAATGATTTCATGGGGTTTGAGTTGAGATTTACTATGGAGATTCTTGAGAATCTGGTCACTTTCACTTAGGGCCATGTCTACAATCTCACTAGCTTGTTCACGCGCCTTATTAAGTTCGGTTTCCTTTTCACGATTGAGTTCGTTGTAAAGTTTTTTGAGAACACGATTCATCTTGAGATTTTCTTGCTCCACCTCACGAATATTATCCAAACGTTTACGGCTTTCCAGCGTCTGCTCTTCCAGTTGCTCAATAATCCGGTTGACATCATTGTCCTGATTAACCTGCTGGCTGGCATCCCCTACGATAACTTCAGATAGGCCTAGACGTTTGGCAATTTCGAAGGCATTGCTTCGACCAGGAACGCCCTGCATAAAGCGATAGGTCGGGCGTAGAGTTGCAGTATCAAACTCCATGCTGGCATTTTGCACAAAGGCTGTCTCAATACCGTAGGCCTTGAGTTCTGGATAGTGGGTCGTCGCCATAGTCTTGACTTGACGCAGGCGAAGGTCCTCCAGAATAGCCATGGCAAGAGCGGCTCCCTCTTGGGGATCTGTACCAGCCCCCAACTCATCCAAGAGTAAGAGTGAATGTTGATTGACCTTGCCAAGAATATCCACAATATTGGTCATGTGGCTAGAGAAGGTAGACAAGCTCTGTTCAATAGACTGTTCATCGCCAATATCAGCAAAAATTTCTTCAAAAATACCAACACGACTTCCCTTGTCTGCTAAAATCGGCAAACCAGACTGAGCCATGATCTGCGTCAATCCCAGAGTTTTGAGCATGATGGTCTTACCACCAGTATTGGGACCTGTGATGACAATGGCTGTTAAATCTTGGCCAAAATGGACATCATTTGCGACGGCATTTTTGACCAAAGGATGGCAGACATGTAGCAGTTGAATTTCTTGATTTTCTGACAGCTGAGGTACGACTGCTTGCCTTTCTTGGATAAAGCGGACCTTGGCACGAATCAAGTCCAGATGGCCGATAATCCAAGCATCATTGGCAATCTCAGCCGCATGAGGGCGGATACGCTCAGAAATTTCTTGGAGAATGCGAAGCATTTCATAACGCTCATCTGCTCGCAGACTAGCGATTTCTTCGCTCAGTTTGACCACCTCACGGGGTTCGATATAGACGGTGTTTCCGCTGGCAGAAATATCATGGACGACACCTGCAATCTTATTACGGTAAGTGTTTTTGACAGGTAGAACCTGACGGCCATTTCTGCTGGCAATAATCCCTTCTGTCAACATCTGCGCTTTTTGCTTGAGCAGGTCCTGTAAAACATCGCGTACCTGACTCTCGCTATCATGGATTTTTCGACGGATGCGCGCCAATTCTTCACTGGCAAAATTTTCAATGAAACCTGCATCATTAAAGGCTTGGAGATTTCCTTGTAATTGCGGAAAATCATGTAATTTCTCAAACCAAAGGGCTAATTCTTCCAAGCTGACATTTTCCAGATTGGCATAAAAACTTTGCAGCTCTCGGCTGGCAAGAAGTACGCGCTTCAAGAGGAGGAACTCCTCGATATTGAGGTCCGCCCCCATCTCCAAACGCTTGCAGACTCCTGCGATTTCCTTGGTTGCGAGAATAGTAAAATGCGGTTGCTCGACAAAGAGAGCCTGCATTTCCTTCATCTCAGCAAAAGCCTGTTTGATTTTATCCGCTTTAGCAGTCGGAGTCAGCTGTCTCAATTGCTCCAAGCCCTGCTCGGTCAACAAATGAGGTTCAAACAAGGCCTTGACCTTATTGAACTCTAATGTTTCTAATATTTTCTTGTTCATCGTTATTTCCTTGTCTTTGAATGTCTATACTCTTCGAAAATCAAATTCAAACCACGTCAGCGTCGCCTTACCGTACTCAAGTACAGCCTGCGGCTAGCTTCCTAGTTTGCTCTTTGATTTTCATTGAGTATTAGGTGTAGTAACTTTTTACATTCAATCAAATCTGTAAACAAAGGGCTAGGAAAATTCCTGCCCTTTTTATCCGATTAAATTTGTCACCCAGATTTGTTTGAGCCAACTGGTTGTTACTGGTATGCTCTGGATGATGTGTTTTGCGACGATACTCTTTTCAAGAGGATTTTGTATAGCTGCCATGGGGATGGTCGCCAAAATTGTCAAGGCCATTTGCAAGACAAATAAGGTCACCAACATGGACAAGATACCTGCTGAAACTTGGAACAACTTGCCACCCAGCTTTTTACTAGGAAGTAAGTGTAAGAGGAGACCAAGTAAACGACCGATGCTATAAACAATCCCAAATACAAGCAAATAGCCGATCCCTGCGTAAAAGACCTTATCCAACTGAAAGAGTTGATCCGATGGGAAAAAGAAAGTTCCCTGGCCTTCCTGCGGATTTGCATAAGGGAGTAATAAATGGAATTGTTCTCCCAGCCCCTTGTAAAACTGGCCAGCCATAAAAGCCGATGCCATGGCTGAAATCAGATAATAAATCTGTAAGAGCAGGCCTCTCCGATAGCCGATATAAATCCCCAAGCTAAGACCAATAGAAGAAGGAGTGAAATCATAAGGAATCCTCAATCTTGCTCTGTTCTTGCTTACAAGTCACAAGCTTGTGACGGAGTTCTTCTAGCTCTTGCTCCTTATCGTCAAATTCAATCTCACGGCTGAGCTGAGTTGATAAACAGTTGACTGCCAACAAAAGAGCGATGGTTTCATCGTCTGCACTAGGCATTTGTTCTTTAATTGCTTGGTATTTTTCTGTCGCAACCTTGGCGATTTCCTCCATAAAGAGATTATCATGTTCGCTTGTCAAGGTTAATGATTTTTTCCCGAATGTAAATTTGAATCGATTTAGATTTGCCATAAAATTCACCTCACGATATTATACCAAAATTCGCTAATTTTGTCAGTTTTTACAAATTTGCCTGCTTTTATGATACAATAGAAACTATGACAAGTATAACACTCACACCAAGTGAAAAGGAGATTCAGGCTTTTCTTGAACACTATCAAACCAGTCTGGCTCCCAGCAAGAATCCCTATATTCGCTACTTTTTGCGACTACCTCAAGCAACGGCTTCTATCTATACTTCTGGAAAGGTCTTGCTTCAGGGTGAAGGGAGCTGAGAAATACGCCAGTTTCTTTGGCTATCAAGTTGTAGAGGAAACTAGCGGACAAAATCTCCCTTTGATTGGGACAGATGAGGTAGGGAATGGTTCCTACTTTGGTGGGCTTGCAGTTGTGGCTTCCTTTGTCACACCTGACCAGCATGACTTTTTACGAAAACTCGGTGTGGGAGATTCTAAAACTCTGACCGACCAAAAGATTCGTCAGATTGCCCCTATCCTCAAGGAAAAAATCCAGCACCAGGCACTGCTTCTCTCACCCAGCAAGTACAACGAGGTCATTGGAGACCGCTACAATGCTGTTTCGGTTAAAGTAGCCCTCCATAACCAGGCTATCTATCTCCTCCTTCAAAAAGGTGCTCAGCCTGAGAAAATTGTGATTGATGCCTTTACCAGTGCTAAAAATTATGACAAGTACTTGGCACAAGAGGCAAACCGTTTCAGCAATCCTATCAGCTTGGAAGAAAAGGCTGAGGGCAAATACTTGGCTGTCGCAGTTTCTTCTATTATTGCGCGTGATCTCTTTCTAGAAAATCTTGAAAATCTGGGACGAGAGCTGGGCTATCAACTTCCAAGTGGAGCTGGAACAGCTTCTGATAAGGTTGCTAGCCAGATTTTGCAAGCCTACGGTATGCAGGGACTTAACTTCTGCGCCAAACTGCACTTTAAAAATACTGAAAAAGCGAAAAAACGCTTAGAAAGGTAAATTATGAATTCATTTAAAAATTTCCTAAAAGAGTGGGGATTGTTCCTCCTGATTCTGTCATTACTAGCTTTGAGCCGTATCTTTTTTTGGAGTAATGTCCGCGTAGAAGGACACTCCATGGATCCTACCCTAGCGGATGGCGAAATCCTCTTTGTTGTCAAACACCTCCCTATTGACCGTTTTGATATCGTGGTTGCCCATGAGGAAGAAGGCAATAAGGACATCGTCAAGCGCGTGATTGGAATGCCTGGCGACACCATCCGTTACGAAAATGATAAACTTTACATCAATGACAAAGAGACGGACGAACCTTACCTAGCTGACTACATCAAACGTTTCAAGGATGACAAACTCCAAAGCACTTACTCAGGCAAGGGCTTTGAAGGAAATAAAGGAACTTTCTTTAGAAGTATCGCTCAAAAAGCCCAAGCCTTCACAGTTGATGTCAACTACAATACCAACTTTAGCTTTACTGTCCCAGAAGGTGAATACCTTCTCCTTGGAGACGACCGCTTGGTTTCGAGCGACAGCCGCCACGTAGGTACCTTCAAAGCAAAAGATATCACAGGGGAAGCTAAATTCCGCTTCTGGCCAATCACCCGTATCGGAACATTTTAAGAGACCTAGGAGGCCGAGAATCAAGAATCTCAGCCTCTTCTTCTATCGTGAGAAGATGATTATTCACTATCCAGTTTGATTAAGATAGAAACAAAGTTATACTCAATGAAAATCAAAGAGCAAACTAGGAAGCTAGCCGCAGGTTGCTCAAAACAGTGTTTTGAGGTTGCAGATGGAAGCTGACGTGGTTTGAAGAGATTTTCGAAGAGTATTAACTCTCACCTATTCATGCAAAGGAATTTTATGGAAGTTTATTTTTCAGGAACCATTGAACGGATTATTTTTGAAAATCCCAGCAATTTTTATCGCATCCTCCTCCTAGAAATCGAAGATACGAACGCAGAGGATTTTGATAATTTTGAAATCATTGTCACAGGAACCATGGCTGATGTGATTGAGGGAGAAGACTATACATTTTGGGGGCAAATTGTCCAGCACTCCAAGTATGGGGAGCAACTGCAAATCAGCCGGTATGAACGCTCAAAACCAACTAGCAAGGGCTTGGTCAAGTACTTTTCAAGTAGCCATTTCAAGGGAATTGGTCTCAAAACAGCTCAGAAAATCGTGGATACCTATGGCGACAATACCATTGACGAAATTCTGCAACACCCGGAAAAGCTAGAAGGCATCGCAGGACTCTCTGCCAAAAATCGAGAGGCTTCGTTTCTACTCTCCGTCTCAACTACGGAACAGAGATGGTTTTAGCTAAACTGGCCAACTACGGCATTCCCAACAAACTAGCCTTCCAGATTCAAGACTTTTACAAGGAAGAAACTCTTGATGTGGTTGAAAATTATCCCTACCAATTGGTTGAGGATATCAAGGGTTTGGGATTTACTATTGCTGACCAATTAGCGGAAGAACTAGGCATCGAAAGTCAGGCTCCTGAACGCTTCCGTGCTGGTCTAGTTCATAGTCTTTTTCAGGCCTGTATGGAAACAGGGGACACCTATGTTGAAGCACGGGATTTGCTGGAACAAACCCTTACTCTCCTTGAGTCTTCCCGCCCCGTGGAACTGGATCCCAGTCAAGTGGCCCAAGAACTCTCCTACCTGATTGAAGAAGACAAGGTTCAGCAAGTTGATACCAAGATTTTTGACAACAGCCTCTTTTTCGCTGAGGAAGGCATCCGTAGTCACTTGGTTCGTATCCTTGAAAAAGGAAAACAGAAGAGTCATGATTTAGAAACCATTCAAAAACATATCACTACTGTCGAGGAAGAGCTGGGAATTGAGTATGATAGCATTCAAAAACAAGCCATCTGTGATGCTATCCAGAACAAGGTCTTTATCCTGACAGGTGGGCCTGGTACTGGTAAGACAACTGTTATCAATGGGATCATCGCTGTTTATGCCCTCTTAGAAGGACTTGACCTCAGGAAAAAAAGCAATCTGCCGATTCTTCTTGCTGCTCCAACTGGACGAGCAGCTCGTCGCATGAATGAATTGACAGGCTTGCCTAGCGCTACCATACATCGCCACTTAGGAATGACAGGTGACGATGATACCAGTCATCTGGAAGATTATCTGGATGCCGACTTTATCATCGTGGATGAATTTTCTATGGTGGATACTTGGTTGGCCAATCAACTCTTCTCAAACATCTCTTCTAACAGTAAAATCCTCATCGTGGGAGATAGCGATCAGCTACCGTCTGTCAGCCCTGGACAAGTTCTAGCTGACCTCCTTCATATTCCTTTGATCCCTCAGACTCGCTTGGAAAAAATTTACCGGCAAAGCGAAGAATCAACCATCGTCACCCTAGCTAGTCAAATTCGACAGGGTATCTTGCCATCTGATTTTACCCAGAAAAAAGCAGACCGTTCCTACTTTGAAATTGCTAGTGGCCATATTCCTGCTACCATTGAAAAGATTTTAGGCGCTGCCCTCAGAAGTGGTATTCCTGCCCGTGATATCCAAGTTCTGGCTCCCATGTACCGAGGGACGGCAGGGATTGATGCTATCAATCAGCTCATGCAAGACCTTCTCAATCCACCACAAAAAGACCAACTCAGTTTTGAAGCTCCCCAGTGCCACTATCGTAAGGGAGACAAGGTCATTCATTTGGTTAACGATGCTGAAATCAATGTCTTTAATGGGGATCTAGGAGCCATCACAGACCTGATTCCTGGTAAATACACCGAGTCGAAACAAGACGAGATTGTCATTGATTTTGATGGCAATGAGGTCTCTTACCCACGTAACGAATGGTACAAGATTCGCCTGGCCTATGCTATGAGTATCCATAAATCACAGGGAAGTGAGTTCCCTGTTGTCATCCTACCTATCACTAGTGCTAGCAGGCGTATGCTGGAGCGCAATCTGATCTATACAGCCATTACACGCGCCAAAAGCAAGCTTATCTTACTAGGCGAATTACAGGCCTTTGACTATGCTACCCAACACATTGGAACCGCCCGAAAAACCTATCTGATTGAACGCTTCAATGATTTATTGGAAACTATTGAAGAAAAACAACAAGCTATCTCTGAAACAGCCACATCAAGTACCTCTGAACAACCCTACATCCTAACAGAAGAAAACTGGGACAGCATCCCAGCCATGATTGGGATTACAGAAGCAGACCTCAAAGAGATTTTTGGAAAATAGTGCATCAGAAAACCCACCAATTCAGGTGGGATTTTTGTTTATTAAGATTATTTTACTGTTGCTGTGCTTGTGATCAACTCAACAGCTTTTTTGATTGTGATATCGTGTTTCAACATATCAGCTGAAAGCAAGCTTTGTACTTGTGCCACTTCCATGTTGTAATCTGCAGCCAATTGCTCGATTTCTTTTTGGATTTCTTCTTCTGAAGCATCAAATCCTTCAGCTTTCGCAACTGCTTCGATAACAAGGTTAGTCTTAGTACGTGACTCAGCTTCTGCTTGGTATTGATTGTGAAGGTCTTCTTGAGTAGTTCCAGTAATTTGGAAGTACATGTCAGGGTTGATACCTTGACGTTGCAAGTTTCCAAGGAATTCGTTTACTGAACGGTGAACTTCTTCGTGGATCATTTCTTCTGGAAGTTCTACGATTTCAGCGTTTTCTACAGCTTTATCAATTGCTGCACCTTCAACTGCATCTTTGTAAGCTTCTTCTTTAGCAGCAGCCAATTCCTTGCGGTATTTTTCTTTCAATTCAGCAAGTGTTTCAACTTCTTCGTCGATGTCTTTTGCAAGCTCATCGTCAAGAGCTGGAACTTCTTTAGCTTTTACTTCGTGGATAGTTGTTACGAATTTAGCTTCTTTACCTGCAAGGTCTTCTGCTTGGTAGTCTTCTGGGAATGTTACGATAACATCAACAGTTTCACCAGCTGAGTGACCTACCAATTGGTCTTCGAAACCAGGGATGAATTGACCTGAACCAAGTCCAAGTGAGAAGTTTTCACCTTTTCCGCCATCAAATTCAACACCGTCGATAGAACCAACGAAGTCGATGACAACAGTGTCGCCGTTTTCAGCAGCAGCTTCCTTGATAACCAATTCAGCCAAGTTGTTGCGTTCGCGTTCGATACGCTCTTCAACGTCAGCGTCAGTGACTTCTTTTTCTACATCTACTGATACTTCAAGGTTTTTGTAGTCACCCAATTTTACTTCAGGTTTTGTAACAACTTCAGCAGTGATAACCCAGTCTTGACCTTTTTCCATTGAAGTTACGTCAATTTTTGGTTGAGCAACCACTTCAAGACCAGCTTCTTTTACAGCTGCTTCATAAGCATTTGGCAAAAGAGCGTTCATAACGTCTTGGTAAAGTGACTCTTCACCAAATTTTTTGTCAAAGATAGGACGTGGAAGGTGACCTTTACGGAAACCTGGAACATTAAGAGATTTCTTCACTGAGTTGAAGACACGGTCTAATTCTGGTTTGATTTGGTCTTGAGAGATAGTGAAAGTCAAGACACCACGGTTTGTTTCTTTGTTTTCAAATGATACAGACATTCTGTCATTTCTCCTTAAAATTTTTTAAATACAGTCTATTATAACATAAATGAGCGACTTTTTTCAAGTAATGAATGCGCTTTTCAATCATGCCAGAGGTACTTGCTCGCTTCTGTGATACTAAGGTCAGCCATTTCCCCAATATTATTCTTATATAACAATTAAAAATCCTCATGCCCCACCAAATGGTGCTGAAAGGCATAAACTGCAGCTTGAGTACGATCACTGACCTCAAGCTTAGCTAGGATGTTGGACACGTGGGTCTTGACCGTCTTGAGAGAGATAAAAAGCTCATCAGCGATGCGCTGATTTTCATAGCCCTTAGCAATCAGTTGAAGCACATCTCGCTCACGCGCAGTCAAGTCCTCATGTAGTTCTATGTGATTGCGGTGGTATTCGACCTTCTTGCTGACCTCTTGTTCAATAGCAAGCTCTCCAGCAGCTACCTTACGAACGGCATGGAGTAGTTCATCTGCGCTAGAAGTCTTGAGCATATAGCCCCTAGCACCAGCATTTAAGACAGGCATGATTTTTTCATTGTCTAGATAAGATGTCACTATCAAAATCTTGGCTTCAGGCCATTCTTTGAGGATAGCCAAGGTTGCATCAATCCCATTCATTTCAGGCATGACGATATCCATGACAATAACATCCGGACGCAATTCCAAGGCCAAGTCAATTCCTTGAGACCCGTTGGATGCCTCACCCACAACTTCTACATCATCTTGGAGATCAAAGTAGCTTTTCAAGCCCAAATCGGACCATTTCATGGTCATCTACTAGTAAAATTTTCATCTTTATTCCTTTATTATTCCTTATCGAGCAGGGGAATACGGATATCAACCGCCAGCCCTTGCTTGGGAGCTGTCAATAACCGAATCGTCCCTGCCATATCTTCAACCCTCTCCTTAATATTGCGGAGTCCATAACTCAGGTCATCTAAACTCCCTAACTGAAAACCAATCCCATTGTCCACCACCTTCAGCTGCAATTCAAAATCTGTCTGATAGAGATAGACATCCAGACAAGAGGCCTGGGCATGACGGAGAGTATTGCTAATCAACTCTTGCAGAATACGGAAGATATGCTCCTCGATTTTCTTAGGCAATTTCGTCACATTTTGCTTGAAACTAACCTTGAGATCACTCTTGTCCTCAAGCTCTTTTAGGAGGATTTGGATTCCTTCAACCAGACTCTTCTGCTCCAGCTCAACCGGTCGCAAATGCAAGAGCAAGACCCGCAAATCCTTCTGGGCTGTTTCTAAAATAGCTGTGACACTCTGCAACTGGGTCTGCATCTTTTCTCTATCCAATTTCAAAGCCTGCTGGCTGACACCTGACAAAATCATGTGAGCCGCAAACAACTCCTGACTGACTGTATCATGCAAATCCCGAGCAATCCGCTTTCGTTCCTTCTCGACGATTTCTTCTTCCTGAGCAAGACTCTTATTTTCTGCTTTTTGAAGAGCTTCTGTCAAGAGGTTAAGTTTACCTGACAAGGACTTGAAACCGGCATCCAAATCTGGATCTGCAACCTCAACCACTTCTTGTCCTGCCAACAAACGCTTGAGATTGGTCTGCATTTTTTTCTTAGAGAAAGTTCTTCCACACCTCGCCAAAAACAGGGCTAAAAACAGGTCATGGACATGCTGAAGACCAATAACAAAAAACAAATTTTTTTCTGTTTTTTTCGACATCATGCAGGAAAAATAGACCAGTCAAAATCAAGAATCTCCAACAAGCTGTGGGAGAAAATAAGACAAATAGGAAGGAGGTGAGGGCAATAATTACATAAAGCTTGTTTTTTTCATCCTCTGACCACCTCAACATCCCCAATCATAGTGGTCAAGAGAATCTTGACACTCTTGTTACTCTTAAGATAGTCTCTCGTTTCCTGATGATAGTGTTCATTACGGAGGGGCTCGCTTGGGCTGGTTGAAGAAAGTCAAATCCCCATAGAGACAGTTAACTCTGAGACTGACTTCCACATCTACAGGTACAATGATTTTTGGTCGTTCCTACCATCTTTCTGAGAATAATGACATTGTCATGATTGGTTAGAAATCACCCTCTCCAGATGAATAGTGTCCTTGCCCATGAGGCGAAAGAGATTGATATCATCAAACTGGCAAGTCTGGTAACTTGAAAAATGATGGAGATTCCCAAACCAACGATTTTTCTCCTTCTTAACCGTCACCACCTCTTCAAAAACCAAATTGGTTTGCTCTTTTTCCTGATTCATCATAGGATAAAGAAGAAAGAGACTGTAGATGACCGCAACAAAAATAGCTAGAATCACAAAAGGATTGATCATGACGATGAAAAAGAAGAGAATGGTTGCCACCACTAAAAGAAGATTATTGCCCTCTTTACCAGTGTAATAGCGAATCAAAAGCAAAAAGAGGAATAGTATAAGCAGAAAACGCGAAAAATGCTCTGAAACCATCAAAATCAGAGCTCCTGTCAAAAGACAGGCTTCAATAAATAAAAAGATTTTAAATTTTCTCATAGGTTCATCCTCTGCTTTCTATTTTATCACAATTCAAAAAAGTCACCTCGGTCTGAAGATGGAAAAAAGGCGGTGGTTACGCCTTTTTCATCTGATCATTTGCTTCTTTTAATTTTCCGTAGAGAAGATAGTCTACTTTTTGTAGATCTGCTATGGTGGCACAATTAAGGGCACACATAATGAGTCGTAAATCATCTTTCCAGCCTTGGACAATGCCAATCACTTCTTCAACTGAGTAGGTTTCAACCAATTCCAAAACTGTTCGAGACAGTCCCACAGCCTTGGCACCCAAGACCAAGCACTTAATCATATCCAGCGGATTCCGAACGCCTCCACTGACCAAGAGTTCGACCTTGTCTTTCCATTCTTGGGCATTGAGAAGGGACTGCATGGTTGACTGCCCCCATTGATTGAGGTAATCACGTTGGCCACTGCGACGGTTTTCGATATAAGCAAAGCTAGTACCACCACGACCTGATAGGTCCACCGTCCGAACACCCAGTTCATAAGCTCTTTCGATAGTCTTGGCATCCATTCCAAAGCCCACTTCCTTTAGGACAATAGGAACGGAGATTTGCTTGCTATAGTCTGCTAGATTCGATTGCCAGTTTCTGAACTTTCTTTCTCCCTCAGGCATGAGTAATTCCTGCATGACATTAACATGCACTTGCAAGAGAATAGGATTCATCTCTTCTACAGTCTGAAGACCGAACTCGACAGACTTGTCCAATCCAATATTGGTTCCAAGGAGGAGATTTGGATGACTAGACTTGACAGAAAAAGAGTCATCTGTCGGATCTTTAAGGGCTGCGCTATAGGAACCCGTTACAAATAAAATCCCACAGGCTTCCGCCACTTGAGCCAGCTTTTGATTGATTTCTCTTCCCTTATCGCTTCCACCCGTCATAGCATTGATATAAAAAGGAAAGTCCCACTTTCGACCAGCAAATTCTGTCGAAAGATCGATTTCATCCAGATCGTAAAGAGGCAGGGAAGAATGAATCAACTCCACCTCATCAAAGCTATTATAGGAACTTTTCTGCTCAAGGGCATAGCGGATATGCTCGTCCTTACGATTTGTCGTCATGTCCTATCCTTTCTTGATATAAGAGCTCAATCCCCAGATCGGCCCAACAATTTTTTAAGGTTTCAGTTGACTGCGTATCAAAACTCAAGGCAATACCACAGTCACCTCCACCAGCACCGCTACTCTTGGCAACAGCCTGCAAATCTTGACTGGCTTCTTTCAGCTGTCTGAGCGAAGGCGTGTAAATATCTGCGCTCAATCCTTCTAAGAGCTTGCTGGCTACTTCTACTTGCTCGATGATTTATCTGTATTCCCCTGCTCCAAGGCTTCTACCAAAGAAGCCACCATTTCTTTTGAGGAAGTTAAAAAATTCTGATTGATGTTTTGTTTAATTTGCTTGACCATATCACTAGACACAGCCACTTCCTTGGTCCATCCCACTAGGAAATCACATTCTAGGGCTGGTTGCACTTGTAAAATTGAAAAGCCCCAATCACGCTCCAGAACTGTCGCCAAGTTTTCTTCTTCCAACCAAGCAGCCACCTTCTTGCGATCAAATGACTGGTAGAGAACCAAATCCTCTGCCACAATACAGGCAAGGTCTCCCATAGAGCCATTATCTCCTCGCTTGAGCAAAACAGCACTAGCCAACTTGAACAATAGACCCTGAGCAACCGAAAAATCATACAGAGCCAGCAAAGCTTTGATAACCAAGACAACGACGCTACCACTAGAACCTAGACCAAACTTTTTCCCTTCTCGTTCCATTTTTCCTCGGATTTCCAGAGAAAAAGGTCGCAAGTTTTTCCCACGATAAACAAGGAAATCTTCCACTAAGGCGATCGTTTCTTGAATCAAGCTATAGTCAGGATTTGGCGTCAAATCCACTGCGAAATCAAACATATCTGAGTAGATACGGTAACTATCAGAAAAAGCAATCTCCCCTTTCATATAGATGGGAATGTCCTTTATCAAGGCCAACTGCCCTGGCTCTAAAATAGCATATTCACCAGCCCAATAGAGTTTTCCGCAAGTTTTAACAGCAATCATCTTGATTCAAATCCTTTGTTTTTGACACAATCAAGCGATAACGTTGACCGAAGATTTCTGATAAATGCTCCAAGTCTTTCTCCTGACAAAGGACCTTGACATTGGGACCAGCATCCATGGTAAAGTAGCAGGATTCTCCTTGCTCACGGAGCTGGCGGACAAAGTCCATGGCTTCATAAGTCGCATCCGTCAGATAAGAAAAGGCTGGTGATGCTGTTTTGGTCGTAGCGTGCATAGCCAGAGCATTTTTCTCCGTTAATTCCCCAACCTTGGCAAAATCATTTTCCTTGAGATAAAGCAGCATATCCTGATAGTCTTTCTCAGACTGACGCACCCAGTCATCAAAGGTCGTCGAGGTTTCCACACAAAGTTTCATCCCATCACGGCTAGAGATTGGTTTTTTCTTGTCTTCTAGCACCAACATAATCATAGCTAGTTTCAAGTCTGTCTCTACAGGATAAATTTCTCCACTATCCTTATCCCAGGCTCCTAGCGGTCCATAAAAACTTCGAGAAGAAGACCCTGAGGCAAACTTGGCTTCCTGCGCTAACTGGCTCCGAGTCAAACCAAGCTTGAAATAAGCATTACAAGCCTTGACCAAGGCGGACAAACCACTAGAACTTGAGGACAAGCCCGCTGCAGTAGGCATATTGTTCTGAGTATCGATACGGACAAAGCCTTCACCAGCTGGACGGTAGCGGTCAATAATCTTACTCATCTTAGCATGCTCCGCCTCATTTTGTAACTGACCATTGATATAAAAGGCATCAGCTGTCGCAGGGGATGGTAAAGGCGACAAAGTCGTCTCCGTGTACATATTTTCTAAAGTCAAAGAAATACTGCTTGTAGCAGGCACCATCTCTTTTTCTTTTTTTCTTTCCCCAATATTTAATAATAGCAATATTTGCGTAGGAACGTACTGTTACAGGCTCTCTATCCATGTCTGAACAGCTCCTTTCTCTTCTAATCTTTCTGCTAGTTCTTGTGCGTGTGGCAAACTGGCTGCCAAGGCTATGATACATCCTCCAAGCCCACCACCACTCATCTTGGCACCCAGAGCACCATGGCTAAGAGCCGTTTCAACCAGAGAGTCTGCCTCAGGGCTACTGACTCCCAATTTCTTTTAAATGTAAATGCGCTTGACTGAGGATTTGTCCCAGTTCTTCAGCATCTTTTTGTCTAATCGCATCTTCTGCCTGCTGGGTCAATTCTCCCAAGGCATGCAAAAACGGCAGGGCATCCTTGCCCTTGCTTTGAACCACTTGGATAGCTTCACGAGTATGACCATAAACGCCCGTATCGGCAATGACCAAATAGGCTGATAGATCCATCTCAAGCTCTGTAAATCCTACGTTCTTAATAAAGCGAATAGGTTGATCACTGAGACAGGTCTTAGCATCCAAACCACTCGGATTCATATGGGCAATCATCTCCGCCCGATTAACCAAGATTTCTAGTACATCATGAGGTAGTTCCGCCTGATAGTAGTCAAATACCGCACGAATGGCCGCTATGCTGATAGCCGCTGACGAACCCATTCCCCGTTTTTCAGGGATAGCCGAGTCAATCTCACAGCGAATGCAGGCTTCTTTGATATCCAAATACTCCAGCGAAGCATAAACCGCCATGGACAAGGTATCCTCCTCATAGAGACGCCAAGGACTTTCAGCAGGGACCACCTTACAAGTCACCTCCACCTCCAAAAGAGGCAGGGAAATAGCAGGATAGCCGTAAACGACCGCATGCTCCCCTATTAAAATAATCTTACTATGTGCCTGACCGACACCAACTTTTTTTGTCATTTTTTCCTTTTACTAGACGAAAAAGCCGTCCCATTTTTTCATACAAGTATTTATTCTTTCCTATCTATTTTATTATATTTTCACAAAAAAAGCGATTGTTTCCTTCACAATCGCCTCTTTCATTATTGAACCCATTCGCCATTATAATTGACAGAATAGCCATCTACGGTCGTATTCACTGCCAAAGCACCTGAGCTATAAGCGTAGTACCAATTCCCATTGACCTGGAACCAGCCTGTCTTCATATCGCCATTACTTGCATTTAGGTAGTACCAAATTGAACCTTCTTGATACCAGCCAGTTGCCATAGCACCTGATGAACGGAGATAGTACCACTTGTTACCAAGGTTTTGCCAACCAGTTTTCATATCACCATTTTGAGCATCTAGATAATACCAAGTTGATCCTTCCTGATACCATCCAGTCGCCATAGCTCCTGATGAACGGAGGTAGTACCACTTGTTACCAAGATATTGCCAACCCGTTTGCATTGTAGCAGTTGTTGGATCTAGATAATACCATGGAGCAGCTTTTAGCTTATCTTCATCATATGTAAGAGGAAAATCCTTAACCCAACCACGTGCTAGCTCCCCAACAGTCAATCTGTTGATGCGAGAATCAAAGCCACCATCCTTCAGTAAATAATACCAGTGCCCCTCATCATAAACCCAACCAGTTTTTAAGGTGTGATAACTACGTTGATCTTCAAAATAATAGACTCGTTTCTCTGCTGGACTATCATATTGTTCCCCATGATGTTTGTTGGTATTTGTAGCAGTTTTTGCTTCTAAAACTTGCTTGCCAACAAATTCTTGTAGTACCCCATCTTGACCAAAGTAAAACCAATCTGGTCTAAAAGCAATATCTTGCCTTAGAGAAGAACCAATCGTAACCCCTTTGTGTGGAGCAGGTATATATTGCCAGCCGACAACCATCTCTCCAGATAGAGGATCAAAATAATAGTACTTACCATCAATCACTCGCCAGTAGGTTTCTTTGAGTTCCCCTTTCTTGTAGTAGGTTCTACCATTTTCTTGGACAAATTGCCAACCTTCTGAATCAGCATCATCCGCCAATACTACACTTGTCGCTAGCAAACTGAAGAAAAAGACTGCTAATGCAATTTGCAGCAATTTTTTTATTGTTTTCATTAGATATATCCTCCTTCAAGAATTATAGTAAAAAAATTAAATTATATGTCAATATGACGGCCTTAAAATCATATAATAACGAAACATATTAAAAATGGAAACAGTAGTACACTTTGGTTTTGAAAATATTTTTTTAGAAATTATAGTATATTAAAGACTATAATAGTACAACATGACTCCTAAAATATAGCATATTGAATCTAGAATAGTACATTGTGGATGCTAAAATATTCCTAGAAATTAATTTGAGTTTCCTAATCAATTTGTTCATATTTTATTTCACTATACGTCGTTATTAGACGATTACTATTATGACGCGCTTACAGTCAACCTTCAACTTCCTGACATGCAAAAATCTCCTAGCAGACTTTCCTGCTAGGAGATTTTCTTATGAGAGATACTTGTTTAAGCTTTGAAAATCGGACTTATCATCTGATAATTATCAAATAATCTACCAATTAAGCTTCTTCGTCTTCTTTACGACGACGGCCTGCAAGACCAAGACCAAGTACTGCACTTGCAGCTGCTGCTACCATGGATACTACAGAATCTTCTGTACCTGTATATGGTAATTCTTTTCGCTCCTTTACGTGCATTTGCTTGTCCTGATGTTGTTTGACCAGCATTAGCTGAACTTCCATTGTCTGTAGAAGAACGTTGTTTAAAGATATCTTTACCTACAATTGTGTAAACTTTACCATCTTTAGTAATTACAGTTGCATTTCCTGCTTTGTCGAAGATAACTTCTACTACATCAGCGTTTGCTCCTTTAATCTTAGCTTTTGCAGCTTCTTTTTCTGCATCTGTTAAGTTATTGAAGTCTGCTACTGTTTCTTTTTCGAAGTCAACGTTGATGTTTTCACCATTGTTCTTAGCTGCCACATCTTTAGCATCTTTAACTAATTGAGCTGCTGGAATTGTTGCTGTCTTACCTTCTGGGGTTGTGACTGTTGCGTTTCCTTTATCGTCTACTACTACAGTTGCACCTGGGTTGACTGCTTTAATTGATTCTTTAACTTTTTCAATTTCATCAGCTGTTAATTTAGCTTTATCTCCAACTAACACTCTAATTGCTGGTGTGTTTACTATTTCCTGCATTTGCTTTATCTGCATCTGCTGCTGACTTAGTTAAGTCTGTTGCTGGAATTGCTGCTGTCTTACCTTCTGGGGTTGTGACTGTTGCGTTTCCTTTATCGTCTACTACAACTTTAGATCCTGGATTTACTGCTTTAACTTTGCTTCCTTAACTTTTGCTTTTCTCTTCATCTGTTAAGTTAGCTGGATCTTTAACTTCTACCTTAGCTGCTGGTGTGTTTACTGCATTTCCTGCATTTGCTTTAGCTGCGTCTGCTGGTGATTTAGTTAAGTCTGTTGCTGGAATTACGGCTGTCTTACCTTCTGGAGTTGTAACTGTCGCATTTCCTTTATCATCTACAACTACTGTTGCACCTGGGTTTACTGCTTTAACTTTGTCTTCGATCGCTTTCTTCTCAGCATCTGTTAAGTTTAGCTGGATCTTTAACTACAGTCTTTAGATGCTGGTGTGTTTAACTGCATTTCCTGCATTTGGACTTTAGCTGCGTCTGCTGGTGATTTAGTTAAGTCTGCTGCTGGAATTACCGCTGTCTTACCTTCTGGGGTTGTGACTGTCGCATTTCCTTTATCATCTACAACTACTGTTGCACCTGGGTTTACAGCTTTAACTTTATCTTCGATCGCTTTCTTCTCTTCTGGAGTTAAGTTAGCTGGATCTTTAACTGCAGTCTTATCTGCTGGTTTAACGATGTCATTTACCTGCATTTGGCTTAGCTGCATCTGCTGGTGATTTAGTTAAGTCTGTTGCTGGAATTACTGCTGTCTTACCTTCTGGGGTTGTTACTGTTGCATTTCCTTTATCGTCTACTACTACAGTTGCATCTGGATTTACAGCTTTAACTTTGTCTTCGATCGCTTTCTTCTCTTCTGGAGTTAAGTTAGCTGGATCTTTAACTGCAGTCTTATCTGCTGGTTTAACGATGTCGTTACCTGCATTTGGTTTAGCTGCATCTTCTGATGACTTTAGTCAAGTCTGCTGCTGGAATTACAGCTGTCTTACCTTCTGGGGTTGTAACTGTTGCATTTCCTTTGTCGTCTACTACTACAGTTGCATCTGGGATTTACAGCTTTAACTTTATCTTCGATCGCTTTCTTCTCAGCATCTGTAAGTTTTTCTGGATTTGCTACTACAGTCTTATCTGCTGGTTTAACGATGTCGTTTCCTGCTTCTGGCTTAGCTGCTGCTTCTGGTGATTTAGTTAAGTCTGTTGCTGGAATGACCGCTGTCTTACCTTCTGGGGTTGTAACTGTCGCATTTCCTTTGTCGTCTACAACTACTGTTGCATCTGGATTTACAGCTTTAACTTTGTCTTCAATCGCTTTCTTCTCTTCTGGAGTTAAGTTAGCTGGATCTTTAACTGCAGTCTTATCTGCTGGTTTAACGATGTCGTTACCTGCATTTGGTTTAGCTGCATCTTCTGATGACTTAGTCAAGTCCGCTGCTGGAATTACAGCTGTCTTACCTTCTGGGGTTGTTACTGTTGCGTTTCCTTTATCGTCTACTACTACAGTTGCATCTGGGTTTACAGCTTTAACTTTATCTTCGATCGCTTTCTTCTCAGCATCTGTAAGTTTTTCTGGATTTGCTACTGCAGTCTTATCTGCTGGTTTAACGATGTCGTTACCTGCATTTGGTTTAGCTGCATCTTCTGATGACTTAGTCAAGTCTGCTGCTGGAATTACAGCTGTCTTACCTTCTGGGGTTGTTACTGTTGCATTTCCTTTGTCATCTACAACTACTGTTGCATCTGGGTTTACAGCTTTAACTTTGTCTTCGATCGCTTTCTTCTCTTCTGGAGTTAAGTTAGCTGGATCTTTAACTGCAGTTTTAGCTGCTGGTGTGTTTACTGCATTTCCTGCATTTACTTTAGCTGCGTCTGCTGGTGATTTAGTTAAGTCTGCTGCTGGAATTACTGCTGTCTTACCTTCTGGGGTTGTTACTGTTGCGTTTCCTTTATCGTCTACTACAACTGTTTAGCATCCTGGGTTTACAGCTTTAACTTTGTCTTCGATTGCTTTCTTCTCAGCATCTGTAAGTTTTTCTGGATTTGCTACTGCAGTCTTATCTGCTGGTTTAACGATGTCGTTACCTGCATTTGGTTTAGCTGCATCTTCTGATGACTTAGTCAAGTCTGCTGCTGGAATTACAGCTGTCTTACCTTCTGGGGTTGTAACTGTCGCATTTCCTTTATCGTCTACAACTACTGTTGCATCTGGGTTTACAGCTTTAACTTTATCTTCAATCGCTTTCTTCTCTGCTCGGGTTAAGTTAGCTGGATCTTTACTGCAGTCTTATCTGCTGGTTTAACGATGTCGTTACCTGCATTTGGTTTAGCTGCATCTTCTGATGACTTAGTCAAGTCCGCTGCTGGAATTACAGCTGTCTTACCTTCTGGGGTTGTTACTGTTGCGTTTCCTTTATCATCTACAACTACTGTTGCATCTGGGTTTACAGCTTTAACTTTATCTTCGATCGCTTTCTTCTCAGCATCTGTAAGTTTTTCTGGATTTTCTACTGCAGTCTTATCTGCTGGTTTAACGATGTCGTTACCTGCATTTGGTTTAGCTGCATCTTCTGATGACTTAGTCAAGTCCGCTGCTGGAATTACAGCTGTCTTACCTTCTGGGGTTGTTACTGTTGCATTTCCTTTGTCATCTACAACTACTGTTGCATCTGGGATTTACAGCTTTAACTTTGTCTTCGATCGCTTTCTTCTCTTCTGGAGTTAAGTTAGCTGGATCTTTAACTGCAGTCTTATCTGCTGGTTTAACAATGTCGTTACCTGCGTTTGGCTTAGCTGCATCTTCTGGTGATTTAGTTAAGTCTGTTGCTGGAATTACTGCTGTCTTACCTTCTGGAGTTGTGACTGTCGCATTTCCTTTGTCATCTACAACTACTGTTGCATCTGGGTTTACAGCTTTAACTTTATCTTCGATTGCTTTCTTCTCTTCTGTAGTTAGGTTAGCTGGATCTTTAACTACAGCTTTATCTGCTGGTTTAACGATGTCGTTACCTGCATTTGGTTTTGCTGGGGCTGTTGTATCTGTTGTTGCTGTTGCTGGTGTGCTTGCGTCTGATACATTTCCTGCTGGATCTGTTGCTTTCGCTGTTACGTCACCTGCTGGTAATTCTACTGTTGGTGTGATTGTAGCTTTACCGTTTTCGTCAGCTACACCTTCACCAATCTTCTTACCGTCTTTATCGAATAACTCAACTTTAGATCCTGGTTCTGCACTTACTTCAACTGGTGTCTTAGTACCTGCTTTATCTGTTAAGTCTGTTTTGATTTCTGGTTTAGCTGGTGCTTTTGTATCTGGTGTTGCTGTTGCTGGAACACTTGGTTCTGATACATTGCCTGCTGGATCTGTCGCTTTCGCTGTTACGTCACCTGCTGGTAATTCTTTCGTTGGTGTTATGGTAGCTTTTCCGTTTTCGTCTGCTACTCCTTCACCAATCTTGTTACCGTCTTTATCGAACAACTCAACCTTAGAACCTGGTTCTGCTGTCACTTCAACTGGTGTCTTAGTGCCGGCTTTATCTGTTAAGTCTGTCTTAACTTCTGGTTTAGCTGGGGCTGTTGTATCTGTTGTTGCTGTTGCTGGAACACTTGGCTCTGATACATTGCCTGCTGGATCTGTCGCTTTCGCTGTTACGTCACCTGCTGGTAATTCTTTCGTTGGTGTGATGGTAGCTTTTCCGTTTTCGTCTGCTACTCCTTCACCAATCTTGTTACCGTCTTTGTCGAACAACTCAACCTTAGAACCTGGTTCTGCTGTCACTTCAACTGGTGTCTTAGTGCCGGCTTTATCTACAAGCGGTGTGTTGATTACTGGTTTAGCTGGGGCTGTTGTATCTGTTGTTGCTGTTGCTGGAACACTTGGCTCTGATACATTGCCTGCTGGATCTGTCGCTTTCGCTGTTACGTCACCTGCTGGTAATTCTTTCGTTGGTGTTATGGTAGCTTTTCCGTTTTCGTCTGCTACTCCTTCACCAATCTTGTTACCGTCTTTATCGAACAACTCAACCTTAGAACCTGGTTCTGCACTTACTTCAACTGGTGTCTTAGTACCGGCTTTATCTACAAGCGGTGTGTTGATTACTGGTTTAGCTGGGAGCTGTTGTATCTGTTGTTGCTGTTGCTGGAACACTTGCGCTCTGATACATTGCCTGCTGGGATCTGTGGCTTTCGCTGTTACGTCACCTGCTGGTAATTCTTTCGTTGGTGTGATGGTAGCTTTTCCGTTTTCGTTTGCTACTCCTTCACCAATCTTGTTACCGTCTTTATCGAACAACTCAACCTTAGAACCTGGTTCTGCTGTCACTTCAACTGGTGTCTTAGTGCCGGCTTTATCTGTTAAGTCTGTCTTAACTTCTGGTTTAGCTGGGGCTGTTGTATCTGTTGTTGCTGTTGCTGGAGTGCTTGCGTCTGATACATTTCCTGCTGGATCTGTTGCTTTCGCTGTTACGTCACCTGCTGGTAATTCTACTGTTGGTGTGATTGTAGCTTTACCGTTTTCGTCAGCTACACCTTCACCAATCTTCTTACCGTCTTTATCGAACAACTCAACTTTAGATCCTGGTTCTGCTCTTACTTCAACTGGTGTCTTAGTACCGGCTTTATCTACAAGCGGTGTGTTGATTACTGGTTTAGCTGGGAGCTGTTGTATCTGTTGTTGCTGTTGCTGGAACACTTGGCTCTGATACATTGCCTGCTGGATCTGTCGCTTTCGCTGTTACGTCACCTGCTGGTAATTCTTTTCGTTGGTGTGATGGTAGCTTTTCCGTTTTTCGTCTGCTACTCCTTCACCAATCTTGTTACCGTCTTTGTCGAACAACTCAACCTTAGAACCTGGTTCTGCTGTTACTTCAACTGGTGTCTTAGTACCGGCTTTATCTACAAGCGGTGTGTTGATTACTGGTTTAGCTGGGGCTGTTGTATCTGTTGTTGCTGTTGCTGGAACACTTGGCTCTGATACATTGCCTGCTGGATCTGTCGCTTTCGCTGTTACGTCACCTGCTGGTAATTCTTTCGTTGGTGTTATGGTAGCTTTTCCGTTTTCGTCTGCTACTCCTTCACCAATCTTGTTACCGTCTTTATCGAACAACTCAACCTTAGAACCTGGTTCTGCTGTCACTTCAACTGGTGTCTTAGTGCCGGCTTTATCTGTTAAGTCTGTCTTAACTTCTGGTTTAGCTGGAGATTCTGGTTTAGAGTTAGGATCTTTTGGATCTGTGCCTTCCTCTACTTCTTCTTTATCAGTGACGCCATCGCCATCTGTATCAGCTTTAGTAGGGTCTGTACCTTTCTCTGCTTCTTCCTTATCAGTCAAGCCATCGCCGTCTGTATCCTTAGTTGTTGGATTTTCTGGTGAACTTGGGTCTTTAACCGTTACTTTAACTGGAACTTCTTCTTTAGATCCATCTGGGTATGTTACAACTACTGTCGCATCTTTTTCACCTGGTGTCGCTGTAGCTACTGGATCTTTGAAGGCTACTTTTGTACCCTTAGGAAGATCTTTTACATTTCCAATTGAATCTTCTGCTTTTGGTGTTGTTCCTTTGTTTACAGTTTGTGGTTTAGCTGTTGGTGTGTTCTTATCTGCATCTGTTGGTTTGTTGGTTACAAATTCTGACAATGGTTTTGTATCTTTTGAACCGTCTGCATACGTTACTACAAGATTCCCTTTATTATCTTTTGTTACTGATTTAATCTTAGCATCTTTATCTGTAACTGGAGCATCTTTTGAGATATTTGCATCGTCATTATCCTTTTTGTGCTCAAGTTGTAGTTTTTCTTTGATTTTAGCTAAATCAGCTTCTGTTACGTTAGCTGGATCTGCTACGGAAACTTTTTCAGTTGGTGCCTTGATATCGTACTTATCTGTTTGAGATTTAACGATGAATTGAACATATCCTGGTTTTTGTTGACGTACTGCATCGTCAGTCGAAGCATTATAGTCTGCAGATACGTTTGACTTGATATCTTCATTATCTTTAGCTTCAATGAAACTTGTCCATTGGTTTGGAGCTTTAAGAGTAGTTACACCAGTCATCTTGATCGTTGCTGTTCTTTTATCTTTAGATACTGTTCCTTCTCCGTTTGTAACAGCACCGTTATCAATCTTACCTACTGTAAATCCGTAGTCCGCAGCATTAACTCCTGTAACACCACCTGGTCCACGTAAGTATAAGTCTTTAACTGTTGTTTCGTCTTTACCTGTGAATGTTAAATCAGTATTCTCACCTGTATAAACGTATATTTGACGTTTATCAGCATTTGAGTATGGAACTTCAACTGTTGGAGCTACTCCGACAAATTCTGATAGTGGTCTTGTGTCTTTTGAACCGTCTGTGTATGTTACTACAAGATTTCCTTTATTATCTTTTGTTACTGATTTAATCTTAGCATCTTTATCTGTAACTGGAGCATCTTTTGAGATATTTGCATCGTCGTTATCTTTCTTGTGCTCAAGTTGTAGTTTTTCTTTGATTTTAGCTAATTCTGCTTCTGTAACGTTAGCTGGATCTGTTACAGCTACTTTTTCAGTTGGTGCCTTGATATCGTACTTGTCTGTTTGAGATTTAACGATGAATTGAACATATCCTGGTTTTTGTTGACGTACTGCATCATCAGTTGTAGCATTGTAGTCTGCACCTGTCATAGATTTAGCATCATCACTATCTTTAGCTTCAATGAAACTTGTCCATTGGTTTGGAGCTTTAAGAGTAGTTACACCAGTCATCTTGATTGTTGCTGTTCTTTTATCTTTAGATACTGTTCCTTCTCCGTTTGTAACAGCACCGTTATCAATCTTACCTACTGTAAATCCGTAGTCTGCAGCATTAACTCCTGTAACACCACCTGGTCCACGTAAGTATAAGTCTTTAACTGTCGTTTCATCTTTACCTGTGAATGTTAAATCTGTGTTTTCTCCTGTGTAAACATAGATTTGACGTTTGGCAGCATTTGAGTATGGAACTTCAACTGTTGGAGCTACTACTGCAGTTTCTTTAGTTACAAATTCTGACAATGGTTTCTTATCTTGAGAACCATCTTTATAGGTTTACTACAAGATTTCCTTTGTTATCTTTTGTTACTGATTGGATCTTAGCATCTTTATCTGCTACAGGTTTACCTTTTTTATCTGCTAAGTTAGCATCATCGTTATTTTTAGAGTACTCAAGTTGGAGTTTCTCTTTGATTTTCGCTAAATCAGCTTCTGTTACGTTTGCTGGATCTGCTACGCCAACTTTTGCAGTTGGAGCTACAACATCATATTTTTGAGTTTGTGGTTTAAGAATTACATTAAATCTACCTGGATCACTATCTTTCTGACCATTTCCTGTGAACTCTGCTCCATCAGTATCTGTTGCTCTAACATAACGCCATCCTAGAGCTAGACCAGCTGGATTTTCTCCTTTAGTTGCCGCATCCAATCTATCTTGTGATAAACCATCTGTCGCTGCTGGAGTTCCTGAGTAAGTAAGGATTGCTGGTTTAGTGTCTGTTGCTGGTGTTTCAGAATTAATAGCTGTCACTTTAAATCCATACTGAACATCAACTTTATTCGGTTCACCTGCAACATCGGCAAACGGTCTATTGCTACCTTGTTTTACAGTGGCACTTGCAATCTTACCACTATCATCCTTAATTTTAATATCGAATGAGCTTTCTTCCCCACCGTATACATAAACTTCTTTAGCAGCTTCGTTAGAGAATGGAATCTCTACTGTTGGAGCTACTACTGGAGCTGCTGGAGTTGTTGGGTTGACGAGATATGCTGCTGCAATCTTATCTTTTGATCCATCAGGATAAGTAATCGTAAGGTTTCCTTTTTCATCCACACTGTATTGTGAATCTGCTGGAAGATCTGAGTTGGCAGCTTTAACAGCAGCGATGACCTTGTTCTTATCATCTTCACTAAGATTGTTAGAATTCGAAACATCTACTTTTGCACCTGTAACTGGCTCATACTTCTTAGCTAATTCAAGGACTGTTACTAGAAGTTCTCTGTATAGCGTTGTTGGTTTATCTCGATTACGTGCATGAAAAATAATACTAGTAGTTCCTGCCGGCTGATCCATTGCAACAGTACCACTATATTTAGCATTACGTTGCTTAATCGTAGCTCCACGTGATTTATCTAGGTATCCCCCCGTTGGCACTACTCCTTTTATGGCTGTTGGATTTTTTTCAACTGAAAATTTCTCTAACGCTGTAGCTTGAGCTATAACATCAACATCAATTTTATCACCAGGATATACTGTAATACTCTCTCTACTTACTAATAGTCTAGTATCATTATTACCAATAACCCCACCATCTTTAATAGTTAATGGTGTTTTTGTAACCGTAATCGGTGCACTCTTAGCTGACTCTGTTCCACCTGCTGGTGTTGAAGTAGCTGTAATCTCACCTTCTGGAAGGCTGTTTGTAGGGTGGATTGTGGCAACACCATTGTTATCAGCTACAGCTTCACCAATCACAACACCATCTTTGTTGTAAAGTTTTACAGTAGAACCTGCTGATGCTTTAACAGTTACATCAGCTGCAGTACTTGCTTGACCATTAAGATTTGAAGTGATTTCTGGCGCTTGGCCTGCTGGTTTTGGTGTTTCAGCTCTGAATCCATTATTTTTATCTAATGCTTTACCGTTACGTGGATCATTAGACCCTGTGTTTTCAATTGAGTTAGATTCTGATTTTTTCTCAGTGTTTTCTGCTTTTTTACCTACAGTTTCTTTTCCGTTAGTAGTGTCTACTGCTGGAGTTTCTTTTTTCTCTACAGGTTTAGCTTTTAATTTAGTGTTCACTGTAGTTACTAATTTACTGTAAGCTTTTGTGATTTCATCTTGAGTTGTTGCGTTTGCTAATGTAGCTTTTGCATCTTCTAACCCAGCTTTTAATACTGCAACACTTTCTTCTGTTTTGCTTTCATATGTTCCGTTAGCTAATTTTGCTTCGATTTCTGCAATGTAGCTTTCAAGTTGAGTTTTGTCTAAAGCTTTAACTTCTTTTGCAGTTTCTCCACCTAATTTTGCCGCTACTGCTGCTACAGCAGGCGCCTCATAAGTCTTGCCATCTCCGTTCTGTGTAGGGTTAACATCCCCAGTAGTCGAGTTGCTTTCTACAGTAGTTTCTGCTGTGTTTGCATGGACCACTTGAGTAGCTAAGCTAGCTCCGACCGCAAAAACAAGAGAACAACCGAATAGGAAGTGCTTCCCTTTTTTGATCATTCTCCAGTTCTTTTGTTCTGCATTTTTACGATTAAAATACATTACATTGTCTCCTTATTTATTCCTAAAAATAGCATGTATTACACATACGTACAATATTATAATTTGTATAATCAGATTTGTCAATTATATTGATTTAAATTTATTATTTCCCCTTATCTCTATGCCATTTTAAGCTTTTTCTATAGTTATTATATTATATTTTTTAGATAAAAATAAAATTTCCCTTTTCTTCAAGACTATGATAAATGCAATTTTTTGAATACTTATAAAGAGTATATTGATTTCACCTGCAGTTAACTCATCCTTTTTGGAACGTCAAAAAGTAGAGAGTCGTGAAAATGCAACTTATAGGAGACTAGACTTGTATCAAGAAGAAAGCTTTCTCCCTGACCCCCTTTAGACCATGATAGTATATCGAAACTAGAGCAAGACACAACGACTGCTAAAACAGTTCTAGAAATATTTTATCAATAGGCACGTACTATTCTAGATTCAAGCTACTATATAATCCGTCTAAAGACCTGCATTTGTGGCTATTCAAAAAGCTCTATACTATCTGGAGTTCAGGAATTCCTGCTACAGATAGTATAGAGCTCAAACAGCAGTTACACGAGAGTGACTGCCTTTCTATTCTTGCATAGCGTAACCAACACCACGCACGGTTTTAATGTAGCTTTTCTGACCTTTTACATCCAGCTTGCTACGTAGATAACGGATATAGACATCCACGATATTGGTTTCGGTCGCACTTTCATACTTCCAGACACTTTCCAACAACTGCTCACGAGTCAGAACTTTCTTGCTTCCCATTAGAGTAGCCAAAAGGTCATACTCACGACGAGTCAGAGCAATCATCTCCTCGCCACGATAAACGGTATGATGTTCTACATCCATACGCAGATTGCGGTAAGAAGTTGGAACCTTCATCTGACTACAGTGTTGGTCGATAAAGTCCCGACCTCGGAAAATCGCTGAAATACGAGCTACCAGATTCTCAATAATAACTGGCTTATAGATGTAAGAAACGGCAAAGCGTTGGATTGCCTCAAGCTGATCTTGCAATTCTTCACGATGGTCCAAGACCATGATGACTGAAGCTGGCTTAGTCCGACTCAGCTTATCTGCAAAATCCTGGGCTGTCATATCCCCCAGACGAGCATTCAATAAAATCAAGTCATAGTCTGTCTGAAGAGCCATGGAGAGGGCTTTTTGCCCCTCCTCAACCTGATCAACTCGGTATTGCTCTTTTTGGAGTTCCAAACTTAAAAAATGAGCTAGATTTCGTTCTTTCTCAAGTAATAAAATCCGTTTCCCCATGGCAGACCTACTTATTTCGTCATACCAAGAGTAGTGGAATGTTCCTTCTTTGTCTTTACGTTGGTAAGTGTGGGCACCAAAGTAGTCACGTTGCGCTTGGATTAAGTTAGCTGGAAGGTCAGCTGAACGGTAGCTATCAAAGTAAGTAATAGCTGCTGAGAAAGTTGGCACTGGTACACCAGCTTGAACAGCAAGAGCTACGATATCACGCACTGCTTGTTGGTACTTAGCAGTAACATCCAAGAAGTACTCATCCAAAAGAAGGTTAGCAAGGTCTGCATCACGGTTGTAAGCATCTGTAATCTTTTGCAAGAAACGAGAACGGATGATACAGCCATCACGCCAGATAGATGCGATGTCTGCAAATGGCAAGTTCCAGTTATTTTCTTTAGAAGCTACACGCAATTGAGCAAAACCTTGTGCGTATGAAATAATTTTTGAGAAGTAAAGGGCTTGACGGATTTTTTCAATCAACTCAGCCTTGTCTCCTTCAAATTTGAAGGCAGCTGGTTTTGGAAGAACCTTGCTAGCATGTACACGTTCTTCTTTGTAAGTTGAAATGTAACGTGCAAATACTGACTCAGTGATGAGTGACAATGGCACACCAAGGTCAAGTGATGATTGGCTAGTCCATTTACCAGTTCCCTTGTTACCTGCAGCGTCAAGGATGTAGTCTACGATTGGTCCGTCTTGACCTTCATCGTCTTTACGGCTCAAGATATCAGCTGTAATTTCGATCAAGTAGCTGTCCAATTCACCCTTGTTCCACTCAGTAAAGATTTCAGCCATATCTTCAGCAGAAAGGCCTAGCAAGTGTTGCATCAAGTCATAGCTTTCTGCGATCAATTGCATATCACCATACTCAATACCGTTGTGAACCATTTTCACGTAGTGACCAGCTCCATCAGGACCGATGTAAGTCACACATGGTTTACCATCTTCTGGTGCTTTAGCTGAGATTTCTTCAAGAACATCCGCAACCAATTCGTAGGCCTCTTTTTGTCCACCAGGCATGATAGAAGGACCTTCAAGGGCACCTTTTTCACCACCAGAAACCCCAGTACCGATAAAGTTGATACCTGAGTTTGCCAATTCTTCATTACGACGGATTGTATCTTTGTAGAAAGTGTTTCCTCCGTCGATCAAGATATCACCCTTGTCAAGGTGTGGAAGAAGGGCTTGAATTGTAGCATCTGTACCAGGTCCAGCTTGAACCATGAGCATGATACGACGAGGTTTTTCGATTGAGTTTACAAAACTTTCAACGTCATAGCTTGGTACAAAGTTCTTTTCAGGATGGCAAGCAATTACATCTTCAGTTTTTTCTTTACTACGGTTGTAGATAGCAACTGTGTAACCACGAGATTCAATATTAAGGGCAAGGTTACGACCCATTACGGCCATACCTACGACACCAAAGTTAGCTTTTGTCATTTGACACTCCTCTTATTTGATTTGTTTTATTTTATCATTTTTTTACTTTTGAAAAGAAAGAATTTTGTAACGACTGCTTAGTAGTCCAAAGCATCCGCATGTCCAGAACCATTTCCAACAAAGTATCCTGTCTTACAGTTAAGAGTAAAGAGATAGGTTCCATCTGGCTTGTAGAGGTTGTAATAACCATTGCCATTAACGATATTGACACGCTCAAGGATGTATTGGTTACCAGTGATATAACCACGTGAGCGTGAAGTCGCTAAAATTTGTTCCAAAACACCATCCGCAAAATCCCAGGCAGAGTTATTGCTATCATCTACAGCCGATTGATTGAACGGCACACGACTTGAAGCTCTCTGGAGGTTAACTCCAGAACTTGATAAACCGCCATGACTATCATCACGTGCAGAAACTGAATTGTTTGATGAGACGCTTGAAGATGGACTAGTGTTACTTGTAGTACTCTCTGTAGAAGAATTTGTACTTGCTTGACTAGAGCTGTTAGTTTGACCTGAGCTTGAGCTAGACGTACTTGTTTGCTGGCTCTTACCAAGGCTGATAGCCTTATCTAGCACTTTATCAAGCTCAGTATTTCCGGTTTTAATCTCTGTAAATTTAGCGTCCGATTTGGCTTTGGCATTAGTATCCAGAACACCATCAACAATAGCTGGTTTTTCAAATTGAGCATTAATGTCTTGGATAGCCTTGATTTGCGTTGCTAGACTATCATATTTAGATTTGGCAAGCGTATATTCACGACTACCTTCCAGCTTATCAAGTAAAGTCTTGAGTTGACTCAGTTTATCAAACTGGCTATTCTTCAAAGCCGTTTTGTTGCTATCTGTGTAGAAGGCATCATAGAAAGTATTAAACTCTTGTAATGCTGTTTGCGTAGCTTGGTCAGTTGAAGCTGATTGTGAAGATTGTATCTCTTGGTTTGAGCGTGAAATTTGACGGTAGACAAAATAGCTCCCCAGCAAGATAACAATTCCAATCAATACTGAAGCAATGATCATCACTCGTTTCTTTATAGAATCTGCTTCTGTTTCTGACTCTATGGCAGTAGCTCTCGACAGCAAAACAGTCTCATCTTCTTGGACCGCGTCATCTTCGTCAACACCCTCTTTAGTTACAACTAGAGGTTCTATCTTTTGACTTTTTTCCTCTAGAGGAGTCAAAACAAAGTCTGAACTATTTGTGTCTGTAGATTCTATAGAGTTTTTTTCTCCTACTTCCTCACCTGCAGTAGTATCATTTGTTTCTCGAACTGCTTGAATCAATTCCTCTAAACTTTGAGTGGCTGCTAGCTCTTCTTTTTTGAACTGTCGTGTTTCAAACTTATCTGCTTCAATCTCTTCACGATGTTGCTTTATATATTTATCTAGAATATTATCTTCTGGAAGAACCCCGGCTTCAACTTCCTCATTCTTACGAATAACTTGACCTACTGTCAAATCTTTAGCTTCATCAAAATCAAATTGTGGCTCTGGATCATGTTTCTCATGCCGATCACGTCTCTTCTGATCCATATCTTATCCTTTCTACTTTACTTCCTGGCGTTTAACACGCTGACCAAAATATTGATACAAATCAACTTTCAAGGTTCCATTGTACAACTTACGTTTCTTATCCGCCTGACTACCGTATTTGGTCTCAAAGGCTTCATCACTGGTTAAGATAAACTTACTCCAGGTTTTTAGCGGTGCAAATACTTGACCCATTTCAGCATAAAGCTTGGTAACCCCTGCATCATCGGACAAACGTTCACCATAAGGCGGATTAGAGATAATCACTCCATTAATTTTATCCGAACGTAAATCCTGCACACGCATCTGCTTAAAAGTAATGTCTCCTGCAACGCCAGCTGCCTGGGCATTGGCCTTAGCAATTTCCACCATACGTGCATCGATATCACAACCCATGACATCCAGTTCCAGTTCACGATCTACTTTCTTAGCCGCCTCTGTACGTACTTCTTGGATCAAGCGATCGCTAATCCAGTTCCATTCCTCAAAAGCAAAAGAGCGCCGAAGTCCTGGAGCCATCTTTCTAGCAATCATAACTGCCTCAATACAGAAAGTCCCCGAACCACAGGTTGGATCAATCAAGGGCTTGTCTGGATACCAGTTAGAAAGTTGCAAAATGGCTGCTGCCATATTCTCCTTGATAGGAGCGCCACCTTTTTCGGTACGATAACCACGTTTAAAGAGGCTAGTCCCTGTCGTATCAATCATGACAGTTGCTATATCTTTCAGAATAGAGACCTCAATCTTAAACTCAGGACCAGTTTCCATCAAGGGAACACCTTCTGGACGGGCATAATGTTTTTGCAACTTCTTAACAACAGCCTTCTTTGAAATAGCCTGTACACTGGGCTCATTGTGAAGTTTAGATTTAACACATTTGGCTTTTAGCAAATCGGGAAAGCGAGCCCCAAGCGGTAAATAATTTTCCCAATCTAGGGCGAAAACTCCTTGAAAGAGCTCCTCAAAAGTCTTAGCTGGGAAAGTTCCTACGATAATCTTGATACGGTCTGCTGCTCGAAGCCAGAGGTTGGTTTCGATAATAGCTCTTGCGTCTCCTTGAAAACGAACACGACCGTTTTCAACCTGACAATCGTAGCCCAACTCTCGCACTTCACGTCCCACAACAGCTTCAAGACCTGCTGCAGCAGTAGCGATTAAATTAAATTCTTTTTTCATTTTCAGTCTTATAAGACCTTTCTATATGTCCACTTTAAAAAATGAGGTTGAGAAAATTTTCTCAGCCCCAACCTATATGCAATTTTCTATAAGCCATGTTTTGTTCCAGAAGTGACTAGGACCACTTCCTTCGATAATCATCTGTCTACCACTAACAGCTCTCAGCTGATAGCAGTCAGAATACTACGTTCGTTTCCGCGTACTCCATGCCCCGACCAAAATTTGGGTTGCTAGCTTGAGGGGTTTACCGCGTTCCACTCTCTCTGTTTCCAGAAAGACTCCGTCACTGTGGCACTTTCAAGTCTACTCTGACCTATCCAAGGACTTAGCCATTTCAACTGCCGTAACGATTTCTCGTCCCTAGGCTTATGGTTTCGCCTAGCACAAACACTACAGGCATCACAGCCTGTGCTAGCATGGACTTTCCTCATGAAAAGAAATTCTCCTCACGCGATTATCCAAAAATTGCACTCATCCATAATTCTATTATAAATCTTGATTATCTAAGATTTGTTTACCAAATACTTCTTTTTCAAGTCGATTTAAGCGTTTTAAAATATCAAAATTTGTTACTGAAGTAGAGCTTGTTACCTCAATTGAATCCGTCTGAGGTGTAGTAACCTGCGGTTTACTAGACAATTCACTCTTCAAATCAGCTATCTCCTGACGGAGAGACTTGACTAGGGCAGCATAAGTTTCATAGTCCTTGATGACATCGTCCAAAAATTCATCAACTTCAACCTTACTATATCCACGGACTTCACGTCCAAACTCTTGCTCAAAAATATCTTTTGCTGAAAAAATAATACTTGCCATGTCCCTCTCCATTCTCGGTTGCTAGTATTATTATATAAAAAAAGGCAAACAAAAATCAAGGTCAAAGGCTTACTTTTCAGAAAAAAATTTTTCTGCTATTTCATTTAAGGTCTTCAAAACGTTAACCTTCTTATAAAGATAGCTTCTCTTGATTTTTTTCATCAAAGTTTGATCCATAAATTTTTTAATTTTGGTCTCATTTTTCTGGATCATAGAAAAAAATAAGCTAAATCAGTGTTTTTCCAGTAGAAAAATCGTTGGTAATCTCGTAATTGCCCCTATATGTTCATATTTTCGGGATAGGCATATTTTGACAAAATCAACTTGTTTTGAACTCACTAATTTTATTTGGTTAGCTTCATTCCAATTACTTTCCATGAGTTTCAAAAATCAAAATATCGTCGCTAGCTGAAAGTCATAATCTTCTTTCATTTCATCGAGCTACATCTAACACCCAGTATTCGAATCCCTAGGTTTCCTGTGAAATACCAGCCATGTCACACCTTCTTCAGCTATGACTTTCTAAATCTTTTCGAATCGCTTTTTTTATCATTTTTCAACCTGAGATCTTTTATCATTATAAAGTCCCAAGATCAAAAAGTTAGAATATCCTAAAATTAAAGCTGTAGTCATTTTTTTAACCCTTTTCTTTGTAATTTTTATGATATAATAGAGTGATGTTATTGTACCAATAAGGAGAATTATGGTCAACTATCCTCATAAAATTTTATCATCAAAAAAAAACACTCCTCTGTCCAAAGCTAAAAATTTCGCAAATAGAGGAATGTCCTTTGAAAAGATGATTAATGCCACGAACGACTACTACTTGTCTCATGGGCTGGCTGTTATCCACAAAAAACCCACTCCCATCCAAATCGTACGTGTCGATTATCCACAACGAAGTCGAGCAAAGATTGTCGAAGCCTACTTTAGACAAGCTTCAACTACTGACTATTCGGGTGTTTATGATGGATACTACATCGACTTTGAAGCTAAGGAAACTAGGCAGAAACATGCGATTCCGATGAAGAATTTTCATCTTCACCAGATTCATCACATGGAACAAGTCCTTGCCCAGCAAGGAATTTGCTTTGTGCTCCTGCACTTTTCTTCTCAGCAAGAAACTTATTTATTGCCGGCTATTGACTTGATTCGTTTCTATCATCAAGATAAGGGACAAAAGTCAATGCCACTTGGATATATTCAAGAATATGGATATTTGATTGAGCAAGGCGCCTTTCCTCAAATTCCCTATCTCGATATTATCAAAGAACATTTACTAGGTGGTAAAACAAGATGAACAAACAAACTATCCTGCGAATAGCTAAGTATGTAAGTATCGGCTTCTTAACTGTATTTATCGCAGCTGTTATCCTAGGCGGAGGGCTTTTTCTCTACTATATTAGCAAAGCTCCGTCTCTGTCCGAAAGTAAACTAGTCGCGACAACCTCAAGTAAGATATACGATAGCAAAGACGAACTGATTGCCGATCTTGGAGCAGAACGTCGTGTCAATGCGCAATCAAATGAAATTCCAACGGAATTAGTTAATGCTATTATTTCTATTGAGGACCATCGTTTCTTTAATCACCGTGGAGTTGATACTATTCGTATCCTTGGGGCAGCATTGAGAAATCTCCGAGGTGGAGGGGGACTCCAAGGAGCTTCAACCTTAACTCAGCAATTGATTAAGTTGACTTATTTCTCTACTTCAACTGCCGATCAAACCTTATCACGTAAAGCTCAGGAAGCTTGGCTAGCTGTGCAACTAGAGCAAAGCTACGAAACAAGAAATCCTAACCTACTACATTAATAAGGTCTACATGTCAAATGGTAACTACGGAATGCAAACCGCTGCACAGAACTACTACGGGAAAGATCTTAAAGATTTGAACTTAGCACAGTTAGCACTCCTAGCAGGAATGCCTCAGGCTCCAAACCAGTATGACCCATATTCTCATCCAGAAGTAGCTCAGGAACGACGTAATCTTGTCTTATCTGAGATGAAAGGACAAGGATTCATCACGGATGAGCAATATGAAAAAGCAATCAACACACCAATCACCGAAGGTATACAAAGCCTAAAATCTGGTAACAGCTATCCTGCTTACATGGACAATTACCTTAAAGAAGTAATTGAGCAAGTAGAACAAGAAACTGGGTACAACCTTCTAACTACTGGTATGGAAGTCTACACCAATGTTGACACCGAGGTTCAACAACGTCTCTGGGATATTTACAATACCGATGAATACGTTAATTATCCTGATGATGAACTCCAAGTAGCTTCAACTATCGTAGATGTAACAAATGGTAAAGTTATTGCTCAGTTAGGTGCCCGTCACCAATCAAGCAATGTATCTTTTGGAGTCAACCAAGCCGTTGAAACCAACCGTGACTGGGGTTCCACTATGAAACCTATCACAGACTATGCTCCTGCCTTAGAATACGGTATCTACGATTCAACTGCTTCAACTGTTCACGATGTACCTTATAACTATCCTGGAACAAATACACCTGTTTATAACTGGGATAAAGGTTATTTTGGAAATATTACTATCCAGTATGCTCTTCAACAATCGCGTAATGTCACAGCGGTTGAAACTCTTAATAAGGTTGGCTTAGATAGAGCAAAAACCTTCCTAAATGGACTCGGTATTGATTATCCAAGTATACACTATGCCAATGCTATATCTAGTAATACAACTGAATCCAACAAACAGTACGGAGCAAGTAGTGAGAAAATGGCATCCGCCTACGCAGCCTTTGCAAATGGTGGTATCTACCATAAACCAATGTATGTTAACAAAGTTGTCTTTAGTGATGGTAGCTCAAAAGAATTTTCTTCCCCTAGCACTCGGGCTATGAAAGAGACGACTGCCTATATGATGACAGAAATGATGAAAACTGTTTTAGCATACGGAACAGGTCGTGGAGCCTATCTTCCATGGCTACCTCAAGCTGGTAAAACTGGTACATCAAACTATACAGATGAAGAAATTGAGAAATATATCAAAAACTCAGGCTATGTTGCACCAGATGAAATGTTTGTCGGCTATACTCGTAAATATTCGATGGCTGTATGGACGGGTTACTCAAATCGTCTTACTCCTATTGTTGGTGATGGCTTCTATGTTGCAGCCAAGGTTTACCGCTCAATGATGACTTATCTTTCTGAAGATAATCATCCAGGAGATTGGACTATGCCTGAGGGCTTATACCGAAGTGGAGAATATGTCTTTAAGAACGGAGCTCGTCCTACATGGACTGCTCCTACTACTCAACAAACTTCTACACCTGCTCCTGAGAGTCAGGCTCCAGAAACCTCAACCTCTCAGTCAAGTGTAACGATACCAAACGCAAATGCGAATACAAATACAGCTACTCCCAATGATGGAACCAATGAGAATACGGTAACACAACAACCAAGTACCAATCAAAGTCAGCTTAACCAAAATCCTCAGCCAGCTCAACAATAAATTACTAACCACCCCAAGATGTACTGACCCCCAAAAGTTGGACAAATAATTATTGAAAGGATTTAGTTCTGTATTGCACAGGGCTAAGTCCTTTTAGTTTGACTTTAATTCGTTTGTTGTTGTAGTAATCAATGTAGCCCACAATAGCTTGTTTTAGGTCTTCTAAAGACCTAAAGTGTTTCTCATACCCATAAAACATTTCGGATTTCAAAATGCCAAAGAAGGACTCCATCATGCCATTGTCTGGGCTGTTGCCTTTACGTGACATGGATGCTTGAATTCCCTTACTCTCTAGGAACCGATGATAAGAATCGTGTTGGTATTGCCAGCCTTGATCGCTATGGAGAATCGTATGCTCATAGTGTTTCTCTGTAAAGGCCTGGTTTAACATCAATTTCACTGTTCTAAGTTTGGTGAAGTTGAAAGATTATAGGCGATAATTTCGCTATTAAATCCATCTAAAACTGGCGATAAATAGAGTTTCTGTGTGCTATTTGGAATATCAAACTCTGTCACATCGGTATAGCACTTTTCCATTGGCCTTGATGCTTCAAACTGACGTTGAATGAGATTCTCTGCTTTCTTGCCAATCTCTCCTTGATAGGAAGAATACTTTCGTTTCCGACGAATTCGAGCTGTTAAACCAAGGACCTTCATCAGACGTTGAACTTTCTTATGATTCACCACAAAGCCACGATTCCTCAATTCAAGAGTAACTCTACGATAGCCATAGTTTCCTTTATGGTCATTATAAATGGCCTGAATTTCGGTTTTAAGTTCTTTATCTTTATCAACCCTATCCAGTTGTTTCAACTGATAATAGTAAGTTGAGCGAGCTAAACGAGCCACTTCAAGAAGTAAATCTAGTCGACACCCTCCTGAAGCCATTTCTCTAATTGTCTCTGCCTTTCTCGCTCTAAGGTTTCGTCCCTGTCTTCCAGCTCTTTTAACTTTTTTAAGTAAGCCACCTCGGTACGTAAGCGTTCATTCTCCTCTTGGAGTCGCTCTAGTTCTGTCATTTCTTCCCAGGATTTCTTTCGTTTACGTCCCATTTTAGCTGGTCTCCCTCTTGTTTTCTCAACAATAGTATACCCGTTTTTCTTGTATTGTGCTAGCCAATTTTTCAACAGCGAACGGTCAGGTAAAGCATAATCCAAAGCTATACTTCTTTGTGAACAACCTTCCAACAAGACTTTATCAATCATTTCTTGTTTTAATTCAGGGGAATAGTGACGATTCTTCCCTTTTTTGACGACTTCTATTCCATAACGGTCAATTAATGTCACCATGTATTTTAGACTAGAAACATTCACACCAAATCTTTTCGAAAGCTGTTTGAATCTTTGACCTTGCTTTCTAAGTTCATAGATCTGAACTTTATCATCATAAGTTAATTTCATAATAAAACACCCCAAAAGTTAGATTTTTTCTGTCTAACTTTTTGGGGTGCAGTCTAAGATTGCGGTGGTTTTTCAATCTTTTTCTTTGTTAAATCAATAATTAGGTCAGAAAAACCTGAGAAGGCCAATCGTACTTCTCAGGTTTTTTGTTCTATAAACTCCACTGGTTTAGAATACTATTAAGAAAGAGTTTAATTGTCATACACAACTAATCCTTTTTACTTTTTGCTACAAAGATAGCAGATAGAGCTAGTCCAACACTTGCCAAGAAAATAGCTGTTTCTGACTGTTTTTCACCAGTTTCTGGCAATATCTTGTCTTCCTTGGCAACTTGAACTGGTGCTGCTGGAGTCTGAGCTTTTTCTAACGAACTTAGTTTAAAGTCAGGTTTTTCTACTGTCGGTGCTGGTTGGTCGCCCACAGTTGACAATGGATCTGTGTAGGCTGGGAGTTCATGTTTCAAGGCCATAACGGAGTTGACTCCACCTTGGAACTCTGGTTTTTCTACTGTCGGAGCTGCTTGGTCGCCTACGGTTGATACCGGACCTGTGTACTCTGGTAATTCATGTTTCAAGGCCATAACGGAGTTGACTCCACCTTGGAACTCTGGTTTTTCTACTGTCGGTGCTGCTTGGTCGCCTACGGTTGATACCGGACCTGTGTACTCTGGTAATTCATGTTTCAAGGCCATAACGGAGTTGACTCCACCTTGGAATTCTGGTTTCTCTACTTTTGGAGCGACTTGGTCGCCTACGGTTGATACCGGACCTGTGTACTCTGGTAATTCATGTTTCAAGGCCATAACAGAGTTGACTCCACCTTGGAACTCTGGTTTTTCTACTGTCGGTGTAGCCTGATCGCCTACGGTTGCTACTGGACCTGTGTAGGCTGGGAGCTCATGTACCAAGGCTTCAAGTGCATTCACACCACCTGTAAATTCAGGTACCTCAAGCACTGGTGCTGGTTCTTCACCCTTACTTGATTGAACAGGTTCTTCTGTCAATTCTTGATAGAAGCTAGCCAATTCATAAAACTCAGCCTTGCCACCTTCCCAGACCAGCTTAACATCTAGAAGAGAACCACCATTTCGGATAGCAAAGGTTTGAAGACTAGATGTAATAGCACCAAGGTCTGTCCAGTTCTCTTGACCATCCTTGAGTGTTCTCGCTTGAACTCGTGCTTTCGCTCCTTCAGGAAGACTTGAAACAAGGCGTAGATGGTTGGCATTGGTTGGTTCTGACAAGTGGTAAACCAATTCACCCTTATCTTTTTCCGCCTTGTAGCTAGTCAAGACTTTTCCATCTACGAGATTAGTATAGAAGTTGCCTCGACTTTCGCCACCGTTTCCTTCTACAGTTGGATCATTGATTGGTTTGACAAATTCGCCATCATTGATCACCAATTCTGTAAATCCTACAAAACGAGCATCATAATCAGCTGTATAGAGGACACGAAGATAGTTGGCTTTGACTGGTGTCGTCAATTCACCCTCGATATAACGATTTCCTGGCATCTTAGAGTCATGCGTCCAACCATCTGTCAATGAATCATCTTGTGGACTATTAGCTATACCATCTCCTACTGTAACGACATCAGTCCAAGTTTTACCGTCTTGGCTGACTTGAATCTTACCATCACGAAGATAGTTTTGAGTTCCGTCTTGGATATAGGCTCTAATTTTCTTAATCGTGCGTTCGCTACCAAGTTTCAAGGTTACATGGCCATCTTTATGGGCATAGTCTGAAAACTCAACGAAGTTGTTGTACACACCATCAAACAATTGATCTAGGTTATTAATCTTACGAACATCATTGCTTCCGTATGTTGGATGAATGCCCATAGTTGTAGATTCTAGTTTAGTTGGTTGGACTTCTTTAGTCGTTACAAGGATAGAAGTAGATGGAACAGCCTGCTCTTGATCTGTTTTATTGACCAAACGTACATAACGAACCAAGTGGGTTGCGACAGATCTGTCTGTCAACTGGCTAGCTGGTGTCCATTCTTGCGCATTTGCAGAGTACTCTAGGCTAAGTGCTGGGTTGGCTTGGCCTTGGAGCTGGATGCTGTTGACCTGATGGATACGATCAAGCTTCATACCTAGATAGCTATTGGCAGGAAGTTTAGTTCCAGCTGGAATCTGAAGTTCATAACGACCAAGGCTATCAAATACTGGCGTTTCTTTCAAGCCATCCACGTTGGTGTCTGTTAACTCACTGTTTCCAGAGCGTGTCTCAACAGAGAAGTCTTGGATACGCCACCAAAGGTCACTTGCCTTGGTATTGCGTACTCGGATGTAACGAGCATTTATAGCTCTAGCCACTTCCTTAGTTTGTTCTCCTGATAGACGATCCAACTCTTGCCATGCAGTTCCATCTGTAGAGTACTCAAGTACACCTGAAGCTAGTTTATCGCCAGTTCCTTGGCGAAGACGAACTTTAGTCACTGACTTGACTTCACCGAGGTCAAGCTGTGCCCAGGCATCTGCTGGAGTCGTATTGCTACCGTCAGCATTTGCCATCATGGCTTCTGTATTGTCCTTACCATCAGTGATTTGACGAGCTGAGGTATTTAGTTTGTAAACTAAGTTTGAGCTAAGGCTAATTATAGCAGTTTGTTGATTACGAGCTTTCTCTACTGGACGATTTACTGCAATTTCTCGAACTGCAAACCAGGTATTTTCACGGTCTGCCGTCGCAATCATGCGAACTGCCTTGGCCTTGATATTGAGATTCTCAAACTTAAGAAGGGATTCATTGCCGACATAACTTGGCTCTTTCAAAGTTACCCAGTTGTCATTTTCATCTTGATACTGCACTTCCGCCTTACTAAAGGTATCACGTGGATTAGCCTGGGTTCCCATAGCAAAGGTCAAGGTTTGAATGTCTACCGGCTTGTTAAATTTCATACCGATATAATCACCTGTCTTGATACTATTTGGTGATTTAATCAAGGCATGAGTTTCCAAGTCACCATCCGTTACTTCTGCCAAACCACCTTCTACACCTGTTCGATTGGTAATAAATGCGCTGATGATTTGATCAGGGTGCAAGACTTTTTGAACTTCAGAAGCTAGAACTTCTTTCAGGGATAGGATAAATGGACGAATATGTTGAACACCCAATTCAGCCTTTTCAAGATGGTCTACATAATGGAAGGTATGCGTTTGAGACTGTTCGTACAATTTCAAACCTTTATAGTAGCTATCCCAAAGTTTGGCTGCATCGTTTATAGCCATGGCTTCAGTTCCTGTAAGGAAGGCATCAAGGGCCTTCATTTGGTCGATTGCATTATCCAACCAATAGTGGATTTGCGCAACCATCTTTTGGTCGCCCGATGCTTTATAAAGTTCGGCTGCTTCTTTAATCTTGGCAAATTCAGCTCGTAAGACTGCACGTTCTGTAGTCACATCCTGACCTGCTTTGAGCTTAGTCATGAAATCTGTCAATTTTGGAGCCAAATCTACAGATTCTTCTAGTTTGACGACACGGTTATCCATGTTTTGGTTGATCATGTGCTTACCAAGTTCGCGGAAGGCTGCTGATACCTTGCTATCTTCAAAATGACCATTTTCAACAAAGTTGAAAGCAATGTCATTGATTTTCTTAGCTTCTTCTTCCGATTTCCACTGTTTCCATGAGTATTGAGCTCCTGCAAAGAGGGCAATCTTAGATGGTTCAGACTGTTGCATTGGGTTCAACATGATACCAGATAGCAAGCTTGGATCTACATTCGGATGAAGGAATTTCTCACCACCACCTAGAATCAAGTGTTGTTTAGAGTTATCTGTAACCGGCCAGTTCACCCAAAGTGATACTGGACGATAAGTCTTACCACCAGCAGTTAGATTGTTCTTGAGAGTTGATAGGAAACTTTCAGAAACTTCACCCCAAATCTTACCACCAGTCAAGGTCATGGATGTTGAACTTGGGAGATTTTCATTGAGGGACTTCAGCTCATCCTCACGTCCATTGCCCCAATACTGACCAGGAACAAAGATCATTTCTTTGCGAAGACCACTGTAGGTTGCCTGCATTTCTGTTAACCAATTGGTCATATCTTGCATCAAGCGGTTGTAGCTATTGTAGCCTCCGACTGGGCTTGGTGCATCATCTGCAAGGATACCAAATTCGCGGACACCCACTTTCATCAACTGGGTAAATTTGGCCTTGATGGTTGCCAAATCTTCTTGGTAATGCGCTTCATTGCCAAAGCGGATGCGGTTGTTCATGAATGGATGGATAGTCCAGACATAGCGGGTTTTACTTTGATTTCCGACACGAGCAAGTTCACGAATTTCAGCTAGTTTTTCTTCTGGATAGAGTTCACGCCATTTCTTGTTGTGGTATGGATCATCTTTTGGTGCAAAGAAGTATTGGTTCAATTTCAAATCGCCACCAAAACGCATGAGCTCTGCACGATCTGCGTTAGACCATGGGTTTCCATAGTAACCTTCGATGAAACCACGGTTCTTGAGCTCTGCGTAATCTTCTACTGTCACATTGCGAAGGACTGGTACTTGGCTTTCCTTGAGTATGTGTTTCAAAGTTGTCAAACCATAGAAGACTGCATCTGTGTCTTTTCCGACGATGGAAATCGAGTTATCCTTGATGCTCAAGACATAGGCGTCGATCTTGTCAAAGAGACCTGCTGAAACCTTGGACAAGTTTTGCTCTGCTTGTGAACCTTGTCCATGCACTCCAAGATAGATATTGGTTGCGCCAGCGATTGCTGCCTTACCAGTTGTATAAGATACTTGATTGTCCTGCAAGACACTCTTCAAGCGATTGCGAGTATAGATATCGAGTTGATCGCCCATGACCAGATTGACTTGCTTACGAAGGGCTGTGACTCCTTCTCCATAGGTCACTTTTTGTGGAGTTGGGAAGACCTTGTACTCTTTCTTGAGATAGTCTGCGCTCTTGCTGGCAGCTGCAATGCTGTCTTCGCTAGCTGGTTTACTTGCAGTGAATTGATCTGCCAATTCAACTGTTCCATCACCTGTTTGGTCTACTTTTGGTTTTTCAGGTGTAGTTGGTTTTTCTGGTTGACTTGGTGCAGGCGTTTCTTGCTCTTCTTTGACAGGTTTCAATAGATGAACTTCAGCTGCACTTGCAAAACCACCAACGCCTTCCAATACTTTCAACTCAATCTTGTTGGTATGTACCGCCGCAAAGTTGACTGTTTTTTCTTGGGCGTTGTTGTCCCAGCTTCCTTCTGAAACCTTGACCATTTGGCCATCTTTTTGTGCGTAGATTTCGTAGCGCGTCACAACACCATTTCCACCACCTGGACGTGGGAGATACGTCAAGCCATTGACTTTTTCTGCTTCTTTCAAGGTCATAGTAAGGGTGTATGGCGCAGTGTCACCAGTCCATTTAGTATGCCAGAAGGTATTTGGATCATTGTCAAAGGCCTTTTCAACAGCGCCTTCAGTCTCGTTTCCTGGAAGTTGCTGACTGCTTGCGGTTGCCGTAATCTTATCATTTGAAATCAAACGAGGATTTACAAATGGTTTATCTGACAACTCTGCACTATGCAAGATTCCTTTGAATCCACCGATGCTTTCAAGTGGTAGAACCAAGCTATTGTGGGCAAAGCGAGGGTGAGCTGGATTTGGACGATACGTTCAATCTTCTCACCATCCACATAAACTTCCGTTGATTGTGGTTTGGTCACGATAGAGATTTGATAACGTTTATTCTTTTCAAGTTTTTTCTTGAATTGGATATGGAACTGTTCAAATTGATAAGCAAGATAGCCGTCTTTATCAGCTAGATAGATACGGTTGTCCCCACTTGTTGAGAAGGTTTGTTCACCGTCACCAGTGACAGTCACATCAAACTTCAAGACATGACTTGGACCAACATCACCTACCAGGCCTTCGATACTGCTGTCTTTCTCAAAAGCCAATCCCTGATCGCTTGTCTTCACCTTCTTACTTGCATAGTTCTTCACTGTGTCAGGATTGATGGTAAACAAGTCGCTTTGATCAATCTCTCTGTCAGGATTTGACTGTGGCGCATAAGGGCTAGTTGGTAGGATACGTTCTGCAAAGGTTGTAGCCGCACGGTCAGATCCCCAAGTGCGTTCTGCAGTTGTTTGCATGCTCTTGAAGAAGCGTTTAAAGATATCATAAGAGGTCAAACCTGTCTCATGAAGGTCAATATTGTCATTCCATACAGCGTGACCACCACCAATGATATTTGGATTAGAAGCTTCTAGAAGCGGACCACGACCAGTTCGAAAATCATTTGGAGTCCAATTATTATATTGAGTTTCATAGTTAGCATAATCACCATAACCAGCTTGACGATTATCTCCATTCGGAACGCTATATGTTGGGATATCTGTGATATTAATAATCTTAGCTCCCTGAGCAATAGCTTCTTTTGGTTGCTGCCAGCCAATACTCCAGATATCAACCTCTACATCTTTCCAATCAACCGCTGTTTTACCTCGTTTCGCACTGAGCGATCCCCAAATACGAGGTGTATAGCCTTTCCCTTTAATGTATTTAATAAGGTCATTGACATAACGACGATAGCTTTCTCTACTTCCGTAGTATTCATCCGTTCCGATATGAACAGTAGATACCCCATGAAGTGGTGCATCTGGACCATCAAGAAGTTTGTCATAAACTGATTTGACAAAAGCCAGCGTTTCATCGTATTTATTATCTAGATCGAGCATAGCTACGCGCTCTACATTATGTTTACCTCTATAATCGCTCAGGCTACCTTGATACATGAGGTCAGGGCGAACTTTGACAAATGATAGTGCATGACCTGGTGTATCAATTTCAGGTACTAGATTGATATGCAAGGCCTTAGCAAGTTTAATCAGATTTTGCATCTCTTCTTTAGTATAGTGCTCATCTGATGTTAATTTTTGACCATTCTTACCGACAATATCTGTCTCTACACGGAAACCTGTCTTAGCATGTTCTAGAACGTATTTAAGCTCTTCTTCTTGTGTTAAGTTCTTGCCTGCCAAGTGCTCTTTAGGAAGATATAGTTATCGTTAAGGTGCAGCTGCAAGTCGTTCATCTTGTAGTAAGCCATGTTGAGCATGATGTCTACAAGGGTGTCATAAGGAATAAATTTACGACCTGTATCTAGCATAAAGCCACGGTGACTAAAGCTTGGGAAATCACGAATTTCTCCATTTTGGAGATTACTTTCCCCCATTTGAAGAAGAGTACGAGTAGCATAGAAGGCACCTGTGTTCGTTGCAGCTTCGATGGTAATGACACCATCTTGGATCGTGATGCCATAGCCTTCCTTACCATACCCCTTATTTTCAACTTTTTTAAATTCAATTCGTTTTTGAGCCTGCTTGTCACCTGTCGCTAGTTCCAATCCACGGCTTGCAAGGTCTGACTGGTAGAAGGTTGCTGCTTGTTCAAAGCCTGAATCACCCGTCGCAAGAACTGTATCCGATGTGATAGAAGATTGACCTTCTTTTCCATACCATTGTTGAACAGCTGGTGCTACTTTTGGTTTGACACCCACACCTTCGTCCTGATGTAGCCCCTTGATGACTACTTCAAATTCTTTAGTAAAGTGCATGTGAATCTTTAATTTGCTCTACCATAACCTTAACGCGTTGATCAGTCAAAGGCTTATAGATATGATTTTGAAGGTCAATCACACCTTGCTTGTTGCTACCGATAAGACTGACTTTTCCTGGTAGGGTTGGCAAGACAAGAGACTGTCCATCTTTAGCAACAGTCAATTCTGTAACCTGACGGATATCTGTCACTTTAGTTGGATCAGGAATATTCGAATAAGCTCGAATTTCTTGGATACCAACGTTTCTCCAGCCTATTGTGCCCGCTTGATAGTCATTGATTTCTAACTTGAGATATTTAGCTTGAATACTATTGGCTAAGTCAACTTTTTCATCTAAAACGGGTTCTCCAGCCTTGGTATGAGCTAGTTTCCATTGTTTTTCTCCACTAGCATTTACATCATCTTGACCTGCATAATAGAGACTCCAAGATTTGATATTTGGATCATTTTGTCCATTACGAACACGGCGATCCCAATCAATTTCCACATGTCTGATTAATGTTGTTTTTGGCAGCGTTAATTCAAAAGTTGGCTTTTCAATATTTTGATTCGTTGCCCAACGGGTATCCGGATTGCCGTCTACTGCCTTGTCAGCAGTAAAAGGAGTTCCAGTTTCTGAGTCGTTTGCTCGTACAGTAATACCTTCTAAATGATTACGGTCTTCTCTATCTTCAATCTGCTTTTCAACTGGTTTGATTGTAGGTGTAGCTGCTTCTACAGGTTTAGAATCTGCTTTTGGTGTTTCAGCTGTTTCAGAGTTTCAGCTGTCTTTGGAGCTGCTGGTCTTGTTTCTGGTCTTGTTTCTTCAGTTGCTGCTGGACTTGTTCCTTCCGTATTTCCATGATTTGCTTCATGGCCTGCATCTGCCGTTGCTTCTGATTCAGCTTTCTTTAAAACAGCTGCTAAATCGTCCGGCAACTTATCTAGGGGCTGAGCTTGTGTGATTGTTCCTTCTTTCTCAGGTGTTCCAACTGTCTCTGCAGCTTGCACTACATTTGCACCAAAGATACTAGCACCGATCATTACAGAGGCTGCACCAATTGCAAATTTTCGAATACTATAGTGACAGCGTCTTTCAAAAAAATGTCTATCCATTTTTCTCCTATTCCTTTCATCCACTTATTACAGTAAGCGGTCTCATTTCCCATTTAAAAATGGAGAGAACCTAGAGGTTCTCTCCAACTAAGTTATTTCTGTCTGAATTCTAGTTCCTGTAAACTCTAAAATCCAGTCTTCTTTAATTTTCTTTACGTTTTGTTGCAAGGATAGCAGCAGATAAAGCGATACTGATGCTAGCTATGAAGATAGCTGTATCAGATTGGCTTTCTCCCGTTTCTGGCAATCTCTTCTGATTTTCTGTTGAAACTGAAGTTTTAGATTCTGCAAGTTTTCCTTGGCCCAATTGACTAATCTGATACTCAGGTTTTTCAATAGTTGGTGCTGCTTGATCGCCTGCTGTAGCCAATAGTCCTGTGTAGGCTGGCTTTTCGTTTACCAAAGCTTCTACCGCATTGGCCCCACCTTTGTATTCTGGAACTTCATTGACAGCTGCTTCTACTGCATTAGCGCCACCTTTATATTCTGGCAATTCATGAACTAAGGCTTCTACCGCATTGGCTCCACCTTTGTATTCTGGAACTTCATTGACAGCTGCTTCTACTGCATTCACACCGCCTTTGTATTCTGGCAATTCATGAACTAATGCTTCTACTGCATTGGCTCCACCTTTGTATTCTGGAACTTCATTGACAGCTGCTTCTGCTGCATTGACGCCGCCTTTGTATTCTGGAACTTCATTAATAACTGCTTCTTCACCTCTGTTCCAACTGAGCCTTTGATACTCAGGTAACTCAAGAATTGGTGCTACTTCTTCACCCTGCTGTTCCAAGTGGACCTTTATACTCAGGCACTTCAAGAATTGGTGCCACCTCTTCACCTTTGCTACTTGTAGGAGCATCTGGTTTAACAGTCTGATCTTGTAGTTGGTTGAGATATTCTGCAAAGTAGGCAACCATTCTTTCAGTCAAGAGATGGTTATCCGTAGCATATTTCATGCTAGCTGCTACACTTGCTACTTCCTCTTGATTCTCTTTGCTGGTTAATTTTTGAGCTTTCGCTAAAGCTGTTTCATAACCTGACAAATCAAGAGCTGTTTCTGCAGCCTGTGGACGACTAAAGATCAACTCAGCAGCGGCTTGATATTTATCACCACCGTCTCCATAAGACTTAGTACCTGTCAAAACAATTTTCTTAGCCTTGATTGTCTTACCAAAGTCAATATCTTTTGGTTTATTGTTATCTGGCCAATCCGTTGCAGTGAAAGTATGTTCTTTACCAGATTCATCTGTCACAACCAGTTTCACATCACGCAAGTTACCATTTGATCCTGATCCACGTGGCACATAACGGAAGCCAGTGATTTCTGTCGCCTCTTTCAATACCATAGTTGCAGGTTTGCCAACATCTCCACCACTCCAAGACGTATGCCATAGACTTGACAAGTTACCATCAAAGGCATTTGCCAAATCTTCTCCTGCTTGAGCTGGAGCATTCAGACTTTCAAAGTCTTCTGCTACCAAGGCTGTTTTCTTTTGTACCAAGGCATTCTTCAGAGCATCAATCTTAGCAATCTCAGCACGCGCTTCTTCCACACTAATGTCATCATCTGCTTGACTGAGGTTAAAGACAGCTTCCTTCAAGGCATCCATAGATTCCTTAGTATAGTTGGTCATGGCAACTGTTGGCAAGTAGTTCTTCAGAGCATTTTCTGTCAACATCTTACCAGTTAGAGTGACTTCCTCGATTTGAAGTTTATCCATGATGAAGTCATTGTAACCACGGAAGTTAGCATTTCCACCAGAATCTCCACGAGTATTGCTTGCGTTACCAGTTGAGTAGATACCCACCCAGGTATCGCCTGTTTCTGCACCTGTTACGAGGAAGGTTACCTTCTTAGCTTTCTTAGAATCTGTCCAAGTATTTGGCAATTCATGCATTTCCAAATTGCTTGCTTGATTACCGCGACGTCCTGATTGGAATTCTCCCTTACCGACTACAAAGGAATAGGTATTGTCAGAGCCCGCTTCGTATTCAAAGGTTACACGATAAGTCTTACCAGCTTCAAAACGGAAGTTTTGAGGAATTGTTTGGTAAACCAAGTGACGACGGCTCACCAGTCCATTTGTCTTCAATGACCAATTTCCTTCGATGACATCATCGACTTTCTTACCATTCCAATCACGTTGTGTATATGGATCATGTTTTTCAGATAAGTGAGTACGATTATCCTCAACTCCTTCGATACCACCAATTACAAATGGGAAAATACCTTGAGCGACATTTTCAAAGTCTTGTTTAAATGTTCCTTTAGCTGTATCATGATTATCTCCGTACATACTTGAATTGTTTTCAAAGGTACGAATTTCATCAAAGTAAGTTGCTTCATCACCAGCTTCACGACTCAAAGTAAGAGTGACATTTGATACATCTGAACCTGTTGTAAAGAAGGCATACATGTTTTGGAAGTAACTTGTATCGTCAACTGTAGCATTGTCACGACGAGTATTATGGGCATAGGCCTTAACATAGTTAAGAGCTAGTGACTTATTGGTATAGCTAGTCACTTCTTTTTCACCAGTATTCACTGTGATACTTGCCTTAGCATTACTACGGTTATCAACACCAACATAAACGGCATACTTAGTATTTGGTTTCAAGCCAGTCAGTTTCTGAGTAAGGCTGACTGTGCTCTTATTGCCTTGGATACGAAGCATTTCATTTGCGCCTTGAGATTTGACAATTTCTGCCTTAGAAGCATCACCAGAAATAGTCCAGTGTTTCAAAGTTCCACTGTTAAATCCTTGGTCATAGATATGCATACCTTCACTCCATGACATTTCAGGATTGGTTTGTTTTGAACGGTAGAGAACATATGGTTGATTTGCCAGAAGGTCTAGGGTAATCTTACCATCTTTTACAGTTAATTCTTGCTCTTCTGTCTTACCTTGGTCAGTTAGCTTGTAAAGGTAAACCTTGCTATTTGCCCAATCGCTTGGAAGGGTCCAAGTTGTTGCACCGGCCTGCGTATTGAAGTAGTACATTTTTTCCTTATCAGTAGGAAGTTTCTTACCATTCGCATCCCAGTTCCAAGGAGTCAAGTAAGCTGAACCATCTTGGATGACACGTCCGTTAAGTGTTACTGTACGTTCACGATATTGTGGGCTATTGATATCATTTGACTTACGAGTCACAACTACCTTATTGTTGTCAGCATCTACCAATTCCACTCGCATTTCTGGAGTCCATTTATAGGTGCTACCGTTATCAGACATGGTGACTGGTGTACCATTTTCCCACTTGCTTACAGTGAAGTGTTGGAAATACTTGGTCATGACATCATGAGCAAACAAGTTAGTTACATAGCCATTGTAGTCACTTCTTCCCTGCCAGCCTTCAAAGTCTTTCATGCTGTAGCCACCTAGAAGTGGGTAGTTGGCCGCACCACCGTAACTTCTGTAATCCCCAACCCAAGAATCTTTTTGGTGGTTACGGATAAAGCGTGTGATAGCACTGTTGATACCTTTATTAGTGTAGCCACCATAGGTCAAGTCAGCTGCCCAGTGTTGGAAGGTAGAGTCGTATTCACCACCATGGCCCCACTCAATCGCAAAACGCCAGCCTTGTTTGTTGATTTCTTTAGCAAGAACGTGGGTAGCCCAGGCTCCATTATCACCTGATTGGCCATTGCCCCAAACATCCACATAGATAAAGTCAAGACCTTCACCAAGTTTTTTCTTCAATTCTTCCCAGCGAGCTAAGCGACCATGCGCCAAGTCATAAGCAGCATCAATGTTGATACCTTGATCTAGCCAGTTCCAACCATAGCTGTAGCTACCATCTGGATTCTTACGAAGAATATTTTCGTTAAAGTATTTAGACTCAGGATAAGTTTCAGAAGCGTTGACGTGGATACCTAGATGAGCTCCATATTTCTTCGCTTTCTCAATCAAAGATTTGAAGTCTTCGACACCACCAATACGTTTACCAATATCAGCATAGTTCAAGTGACCAGAGTCATGACCTTCACTACCATAACCTTTAAGGAGAACACCTTGTCCAAGACCATCTGTATGGAGATTGATCTTCTTAATACCATCCAAGGTCATAAGGAATGGGTTTTGTGCTTGTGAACCAAAGTTCATCGCGATACGATAAGCTGTGATATCCTTGACTTTTTCCCAACCTTGAGGGTTGTTCATGATGCTACGATAAGCAATGGCACCATCCTGCCAGTCCACTTTATTATCCGCATTGGCATCTTCAGTGATCACAACCTTGGCACTTGGAAGTTCTTTTGTATATTCTGGGAAGACAATACCCTTATAAGCTTTTTCCCATTGCCACTCAGAGCTTTGAATTCCCGACATAGTTTGGCGTTTCCGACAGTTTGTTTGATAGGCTGTCAAACGAGTCCAGTCATTAGAACTCCCCACCGTAGCTGTTTTGAGAGTTACTCCAAACACCTGCAGCAAGTTTATCCGTAGAAACAAATCCATACATGTACACCCTTTAGCCAAATCCTTCATTGGATTGGTTACTAATATGGTCATCTCCGCTGATATGAGTGTTGTTTGACATAGCTGCTCCCCATCAAACTTAGTCACCAGCTTGCTCGCTTGAAACCGACACTAAAGCGAGTTCCCTGAGAAATTGATAGTAGAGAGCAGTTTTCTTTCATCATCAATCTTCTGACCCGGAGTAACTTGATTGTGGTTGACAATCTTGGTTACATCAAAAGTGTAACTGATTGTCCACAACTTGCAGACGTACCGTCATATCCGCATTGATGAAGATTTACTTCCCATCGCGGAGTTTTCATTTCATACTCTGCAGTATGTTTCATTAATTTTCTTATAGGTGACTTCAGGAGTAATTTCTGTGGTGTTTGACTAAAGACTTTTGGTTGAACTGTTGAACTTGTCCCATAGCATGACCATTCAAGGTATATTCCTTGACACGTGGAAAGGCTTGGTCAATCACTGCCTTGAGAACTTTAGACTGGATGGTATCATAAGTCACTTTACTGTCATCTACTACCGCTCCAGTTTCTTTTTCAGCAGGGGCTTCAGTAGTTTGAACTCCATCCTGATTGTCAGTCTTAACATTTACAACTGTCTTTTTCAGTACCATATGTACCAGCTTTTAAGTAAGATTTTTCTTTTTCATTTTTAAGATTTTCATTAACAGCAGCTGGCAAAGTAACCGTATCAAAAAGTTTTACATCATTATTCGTTGCATTCAGCTGACCATCGGATTTTAGACTAATAGTCAGATGATTCACTGAGCCGTTTACTGGAGCTGCAACACGACCACCCTGATACCATGTACTATTACCTGGTGTCTTATATTCCCAGAACCAACCTTCTTTGTCGTATCCAACAAAGACATTATTGTTTGTATCTTTAAATTTCAAGAAAACACCAAAACGTGATTTGCCTGTTTCAGATTCTTCTTTGAAAGTGAGATCTACATTCGCATTACCATTTGCATCCACAGTCAATCCTTGTTTTTCAAACAAGGCTGGTTTGCTGCCATTGTCATTTTGATCTGTTGAAGACAACTTATTGTAACGGACACCATTTTCTTCACGAATAGCAACAGTCCCTTGCTGTTCTTTTCTTACTACAGTTTGCCATTCTGGAGTGACTTCCTTTGGTGTCTCTGGCTTAGCTGTCGCTGGTTTTTCTTCTTTGGGCTTATCTGCTTTTGGCTTTTCTTCAACTGGTCTTTCAGTTTCTTCTAAATTCGCAGGTTTTGAACTAGAAATCCCCTTAATATGATCTTGGATCCATTTTAATTGGGCTGGAGAGAAAAGAATTCCTCCACTGCGAACTCCAACCACACCATTTTGATGAACCCCAATCAATTTACCATCCGTGTCAAAGATACCACCACCGCTGGCACCTGGTTGTCCACCTTGGTAACCAACTCCTTGAACACCTTCACCATAAGATTCAGCAAAATCCACAGTACTGTTAATAACTGGCGCCAACTTACCGGCAGGATAGCCAAACATATTGACTTTATCCCCAACTTTCTTAACAACCGGCTTTTCAGTAACTTCAACAGGGGCATTTTCAAGAACTGTACGCAATCTTACAAGAGCCAAATCGTTCTTATAACCCTTTAGATAGCCATCTCGATCCCAGTGAATCACATCTTTTTTACTAAATTTTACATCTTCTAAACCAGGGTAGGATATACTAAAAATATCGCCATCCCCTTTATCATTATCCACAACCTTACGAATATTTCCATCTTGTTGATCCTTGATAAAGTTGTGAGAAACAGTCAAAACAAGATCCTTACCAATGACAATACCACTACCTTCTCCTGATGGAGTCTTAATCTTAACAGTAGCACCATAGTTCAATTCTCCATTTTTTGTTTTGGCAACATCTTCAGGAACTAGACTACCAGTATCTTGTGCTAATTGATCTTTATTTACCTCTTTCCCATTATCAGTAGCTTTTTCAATTTTGCCTTCTAATTCTTTCGGCAACTTGTCAGTAGTTTCTTTGTTTTTCTTTTCAAGAGCTAGTAACTCTTCTTCAGTTTTTGGTCCATCTGTTGTTTCAGCAGAACCTGGATTTGCTGCTGCAGCTTCCTTATCGAACTCTCGTCCATTATCGCTCGCTTTTTTATCCAAATCAACCAGCTCACTTGGCAAATTATCTGTTGATCCAACTGTTGATGTGTTAGCCATTACTGGAGCAGTAGCAAAAAAACTAGCCCCAATCATAACTGAAGCAGCACCTAGTGCAAATTTACGAATACTGTATGTACAGCGTTTTTCAAAAATCGTTTATCCATTAACT
>BNJS01002035.1_pt1 | contig 145868 bp, 169 predicted proteins | sample 8540461 | NCBI WGS metagenome assembly BNJS01 (sample SAMD00202454, study PRJDB9452) | human saliva metagenome | isolation source: human saliva | place: Japan | reverse complement strand
ACCCCTGGAGGGTGAGAGTCCTGCGTAGAGATGGTCCCGGATGTGCTTCAAGGAGGCTGGGACTGGGCCTATGGTGAGGTGGTCGCCGTCCTTGTCATGACGTTCAACAGGAAGATATCACTATGTTGTCTGCCCGAAACCTCAAATTCTCCGGCTGGTCGCAGGGCTGCTCGCGATCACCTCTGCGGTTATGAATTTCCCAGGGGGACGGTCGCGATCGTCTTCATCGGTGTCGGAGCTATTTTTCTGGCCAGGTGGCGTCATCGTCATCTGATGGCGGTGGCCGCCGTCTCCGTCGAACTCGCGACCGTCGGGCCTCACTGCAGCAGTCTCATCCGTTCCGCTCGACCTGCAGGGACTCGGCGCGAGCAGCAACACTACCAACCTCCGGCCATCCACACGATACTTGTATGACCTTACTAAATTAGATCGTCTAACGTTGGAGTGTGAGGTAGCCCTAAGGTCCTGGGTGATTCGTCTCCCTCTCCGCGTCACCGAAGGACTTCTATGCGCCGTCGTACCTGCTCATGGCCTCCACTGACCGCGTCCTCGCCAGCTGCGGAGTCGCCTCCCGCGCCGGCAAGGCTCCAGCACCTCCTCGGTGACCTCAGGGCCTTCGGGTCACCGATATCGTCGTGCAAGAGGTCACCTTCAGCGCCCAGCCCAAGAGGATCGTCCTGAGCGGGTCCCGCCACATCTACTCCCTGGCATTCCTCAACAGATAACCCCATCGACAGTGCTGGGGTGAGGGATCTTCAGAAGCCGCCCCCGACCTACAGAGATCCTCTCCGTCCTTCAAGGCCGCCGGGCTGCCGAAGATCGGCAACATCACCAAGGACAGCCTGCCCATCGGACCCTGGTGAGCCGCGCATCTTCATCATGACCTGGACGCCTACAACTCCGCCAGGGAAGAAGGGCTACCTCCGAGAAGCTGGACGGCCAGGAGATCACCCTGTGTCGTCACCGACTTCCGCCGCGACGTCGAGACACCGTCCCCTCGGTCGCCTCATGAGGCGCCGTCTTCGACAAGCCTGCGGAGGCCGGGCCTTCGTCTCCTTCTGCAAAAGGCAGGTCAGTCCGTACATCGTCGCAGGTGGAAGTCCCTGGCCTCCAAGCCCGCCACCTTCGCAATGGCGCAGCGGGCGTCAACAGCCCGGCGCCACCTGCTCCACCGCCAACCTCGGCGCGATCATCACCGCCACCGGCGCTAGCATCGCCGACGGCGGCTCTCTGTCCGGCGAGGAGGCACGCTCACCCTCGAGGAAGGTCCTTGGGTCCAATCCTAAGAACGCTCAACTCATACCGGTGGCAGGTGGCAGAAACAGAAGATCAGCGAAAAGCCCAGACCAGCTACGTCCACCTCCGGATTACAAGGCCGACGGGGCCTCTCCGCCAAAGGCGCAGTCTCGGGCAGCACAGAGAACCAGCCCGGCTTCGATCAGATCCAGGCCTTCCACCGACCGGCACGTCTACGGCATCTACCACCAGTTCTACGGCTCCTACAGCTTCATCGCCCTGCCTGGCTTCGCCAGTAGACTTGGGACCCGCTGCTCGGCGTCGGCCCGCCAAGGTCTGGAAGGACTTCCACGAGCAGTACACATGCCCTGGAAGGCCGGGGGCGTCTTCTTCACCTCCATCTGATGAGCGCCCAGAAGTCACGGCCTTCGGCGACGCCGCAGCGCCTGCCAGTCCGATACCGTCCAGGTCGGACGGCGCGGCGTCGTGACGGCAGGCCCGGCGGGCAGGCCGACGCACGGACACGGCGGCGTCGGCCTACGCCTCCCTACCGCCGTCGAACCGCGCGGCGCGTCCGCGATGCTCATGGGGCTGTGGCCACCCTGCTCCTGGTCATCTTCCTCCGTAGCCCCTCATGGTGGGGCCGCTGGGGTTCAGCCCAGCACGGGTGCTCAGCTCCCTCCTCTGCGCCGACCTACGGCCCAGCCGTCCCGCCAGCATCACGTCGTCAACCTGCGCCTGCCGCCGGCGCTGCTGGCGGTCCTGGTGCGTGGGGCGCGCTGTCCCTGGCGGCGTGCAGATGCAGACGATCCTGGACAGCCCGCTGGCCGGGCCTTCACGCACTGATCTCGGCGGCCTCCGCCCTGGGGCGGCGCTGGCCATCGTTACCGGACTCGTACTGCCCGCGGCCTGCAGCGCCACCCTGCCGATCGTGGCGATGACGGCGGGACTGGCGGCCTCTCTCGCATCGCGATGGTCTCGAGGCTGCCGTCGGTGACCAGAGATGACGATCCTGCTGGGCATCGCCCTGGTCTTCCAGCTGTCAGGCGCTCCTGGCGCTCACCGTGCGGTACACGGCCTCACGCGAGGCCTCCAGCGGATCGTCTTCTGGATCGATGGGCTCCCTCATGCGCGCCACCTGGCCGGCCGTGGTCACCGTCTCGGTACGCTGCTCGTGGCCACCGCCCGTCTTCTGTGGGTCAACGGCTGGCCGCTGGCCGCCATCACCCTGGGGAGGCGCGCGCCGCGGCGCGGCATCAACGTGGCGCGCCTGCGCGCAATGCGGACCCTGGTCGGCGTCTCTGCTGGCCACCGCCCCTGTCGGTGGCCTTCGTGGGAATCATCAGATTCGTGCGGGCTCGTGGGGCCGCACATGGCCCGCCGGCCTGGTGGGGAGGACCAGCGCTTCCTCGTGCCACGCCTCCATCCTGTGCGGCGCACACCTGCAGACCGGCCGCGCACGCCGCCCAGCCAGGTCATCGTGCCAGGTGTCGCCGTGCCCGTCTGACATCTAGCCGCCCTGAGTACGTGTGCCGGTGTTCCTCTCCATCATCTTCGGACGCCAGCGCTCGGCGGTCGAGGCGCAGTATCGCCAGGCCTGACGACTGGACAACCTCACCTGTCTCCTACGGCGGGCGGGCCGTCCTCAGGGCGTCGGCGCCACACGGAGACAGGCCGGAACAGTGCAGGGCTGCTCGGCCCCAACGGCGCAGGCAGGGTCCACCCTGGTCACCTGCGCGTGGCCCCAGCTGCGCCGCTACCTGGGGAAGTCGCTTCGAGGACGTCAGGGCCACGACCTGCACGCGGCTCGATCGGCTACCACGTGCCGCGGGGGCCTGCCCGCGCGACGCCGCCCTGACCGCACTGGAGTCAGGTGCTCACCGCCTCGCGGCGCGGGGTGGCCTGGCACACGGCCGGGCCGACATCGGCCTGGCTTGGAACTCCCTGGACGAGCTCAGGGTATGGCCGAGGCGAGCCCGACCGCCCACCTGGGCCAGCGCTCAGGCGGGCAGCGCCCAGCTCATCGCCCTGGCCCAGACGCGCGCGTGCGCGAGGCGCTCATCCTGCTCGGCAGGCGAGCCCACCCTCCGCCCTCGACCTGCGCCGCCGGAAGTCTCGGTGCTCTCCCGTGCTGCCAGATCTGCCACCGGGACACAGGGCGCCTCGCCGTCAGTTTGCCCTGCACGACCTCGGCCTGGCGGCCCTGCTGCGACCGCCTCGCCATTCTCGCCGGCAGGACGAGTCCGTGCCGGGCCCGCCCGCCGGTGCTCAGCCCGACATCCTCGCCGAGGTCTACGGGCTGCAGGTACGGATCGTGCCCGCGGCGACCACGTCATGGTCGCCCCCGGGCCGAGCAGGGCGACTGAGCGAGCCTGGCGCCGTCAGGCGTTCCGGCGTTGAATGAAAGAGCACCGGCAGAGAACCACCCCAACCGGTACCAGATGGACGATGCTGATGCTCAAGGTGCTGGAGAATGGCGTCGTCGCTTGGATCGCACGGATGACGCCGATGACGAGAGTTAGCCCAGATCACCGAACCGCTGCACACACACGCGAGATACCGATGAGTGCCGGATGCGAGGCGCGCAGCAATCGCCAGCAGCGGCCCGCGGAAATAAAGACGAAAAGCGGATTCCGTACGGCAGTTTGCCCAGCATGTGAGAGCCCGCCAGTCGAAATGGGGAAGAAGAAGGAATTCGCTGAGGCGGGTCGGATGTTCTGACCAGGAGGCGAGGGTATCGTCGTCAGCAGCATGCGGCGTTCCGAGAAGGCAACGCTCAGGAACTTTAGGAGGAAGGAGCGACCGCAATGCGCGCCATGGCGTGCACGGAAGTGTGGGCCGTGTGGGCGGCAGTGCCTTGGCCGCTGCACGCGCAGATCTCGATGCGGCGATCGGTGTCTGGAACTGGAGGAGGAAGCCTCCTCGCACGAGGGTCGAGCACAGAGCGCCTCGTGCAAAGGCCTTGTAGCCGCCGCCTCGTCGTTGTTCTCTGCGCGGCGGCCAGAGCGCGCGGCTGTCGGCGCTCTCGAGGGAGAGCCTGACCGCCTCGTGGGCGATACAGCAGCGCCTCCCTCGTACGCCCATCACACCTGGTCAGTGCCGATCGCCGCAGAGAACGGTGAGACGTCCTCGGGGACAGTTCCAGCGCGGTCCTCAGCCGAGTGCTCGCCTCCAGTTCCTCGCCTTGGTAGGTCAGGGCGTGGAGCCCAGGGCGGTGGGCCTCGGAATAGTCCAGCGCTTGCTGCCAGTCGCTTGTCGAGCCACGCCTCCGGACTCCTCAGCGAGTCGACCTGCGGCGCTAGCTAGCGTGACCGCCAGGACCGTGTAGGTGAGTCCGGCGTTGTCTGGGTAACCGGCGGTAGGCGGTGAGGATCTGCATGGCTTGCTCGTACCTGCCCGGCCTCGGTGAGCTCTGGAAGGCACGTGAGCGCTCGCGCTCGTAGGCATCCTCCAGGACCTGCCGCCTTCAAGGATGATCGTCGGCGTGTGGGCTGCTAAGGTGTTTTTCGGACACTGCTTGTTTGGGGTTTCAGGCTGCCTTGGTTGGGCCCAGAGTGCTCGACCTCGACCTCGTTAGGTGTGCGGTGTCCAGGGCTGAGTGAGGGGCGTATGTGATTATGATCTCAGCTCGATCCCGGGCAATATCGTTGAATCGCCTTGTCCTTCGTGGGATACGCCATTCCTATGCACCCTTTCGTTCTTGAGCGTGGCATTGATGTGACTCCGCCAGAGCGTTGTCAGCCACACTCCGGTACGCCCTGGACGGACGGACGGGTGCCAGGTCTTCAGGTGGTCCAGAGTACTGAGACGTGTGCGCTGCGGTCAGAGTGAAAGACTGTCACACCTTTCTCGACCGGGCGGCGCCACGCTCGCCATGTCGATGGCCTCACACACGCGAGGTGCACGCATGTGAGTCAGCCATCGCGACGTACCTTCTTGGTGCGGCCAGTCCAGAACAACGTGGCGAGATGGAGCAGATCCGGCCCATGTGCTGATGGTGAGTGACCACCGCGCCGCCTGCGGAGGCTCGTCAGCGGTGAAGATCCTGCGCAGGTCAGGGGCGCTCATCGAGATCCTCGGCCGGCACGGTGGTACGGACCTTCGCCACGTGGCTGCGCAGCCTCGAGGCTCAGCTCCTCATGATGGAGCGGATCGTGGAACCCGTCGGCCCTCACCCACGCCGCTCCAGGACCACCTGGATGCGCCGGTGCCGTAAGTGCTGCGTCAGGTGCACAAAACGTCCTTAATGATGATGCTGAAACTCTTTCTTTTCGCTCTGGTGATGGACTCGGGTCGGTCAGCGCCAGGAGTAGTAGCCGGACCGTGAGGACACCCGGCCCACCGGCGCATCGAGGGTGGGAGTAGTGGCCTTCTTCGCGATTGATGGGCGCTCGCAGCGCTCGGTCACGGTCGTTCACTTCATGAGCCAGGCGGCTGCTTTTTCAGGAACTCTCGTTCTCCTGACGCAGCTCCCTGTTCTCGCTCTCGGCTTCGCGATCTCGGCTGACTCAGGAGGCCTTCTTGCGGTCCTGATCGGTGGCGTGCTCTTTCCTGTACCTGGCGGCCAGTGCCCACCGTCAGACAGGTCATACGACGAGGGCGACCGAGGGAGATGGTGCGTTCGCTTCTCGATGACCTCACGCGCCACCTGCTCTTTGAACTCCTCGGGTATTTCGCTGCTGGCATGGTCTCACATCCTATCGGCTCACGGGAAGAAAACTCGGTCCAGAAACGCACGCACTCCAGGTGCTCATGGCAGGCAGCGTCGTTTACATCCACTCGCGCAGTTCCTCAGCGTACTCCCTGGGCATCGAGATTGCTCGACGACGGTGCGCGCTGGTCTCAGATTCAAAGCCGGTCGAGGGCGGACATCGCGCTGCACGTCCATGTCCCTGCATATTCATGAGCCGAGAGTTTGGCCGGTGCGCACCGAGTCCATGAGCGCCTTCTCAGCAGCGGAGTCGCACACGCCCGACAGGTCTGCCCGGTCAACCCTCGGTCACCCGTGCCAGGACCTGCGGGTCGATTCCCTCCGCAGGTCGCTCACGCGCAGGTGCGTGTGCAGAATGGCGGCGCGCGCCGGCTCGTCGTGGCAGGACGAGCGGGGTCCGGTCCGCAGCCTCCCTGGGCGGCGCAGTGCCAGATCCGATCTCCCAGGGGCGTTGGTGGCGGCCAAGCGGGTAGATGCCCTCGTTGTTGCTGCCGACGCCGTCGAGCTCCTCAAGAGCTGGTTAACGAGTGCTGCATGCTCGAGTTACGTGAGTGAGCGCTTGATGCCGATAGCGTCGAGCTGTCGAGGAAGAGGACGCAAGGTGCGTGATCGCGGGCCTGCTGGAAGATGTTGTGGAGGTTGGCCTCGAGGTTGCCGATGTAGGGGATCAAGGATGTCGGAGATCGTCACGGACAGGAAACCAGCTCCCATCTCACCGGCGATGGCACGGGCGATGAGGTCTTTTCCCGTCCCCCGGCGGACCGTACAGGAGCAGGCCGCCGCGCAGGCTCTTGCCGTAAGTCGGCGCAGTTCAGGGGTTGCGCATGGCGCCAGGAAGGAGGCCTCGAGCCGGTTCTTGACCTCGGTCATGCCCCCGACGTCGGCCAGGCGTACACCGGCCCGCTCCACCTCCCAGTCGCCGGGCGTCACTGTGGCCGTCGGCCTGACTGGCGAGGCTCGCAGAGCGGGGTCGGGTCGGAGGGCTCTGAGGCCTCGAAGAGACGAAGGGCGCAGCCGGTCCGCCGAGGTCCTCCTCGGCCCGCCGCCCGTCGAGGGTCTCCGGTGTTGTCCGACGTCGTTGAGCTGCCGAATGCCGGAGCCTCCGATGACGCTCGGGCTCCGGCGGGGTGGTGACAGCCTCCAGGGATCCTCCTTTCCTGGGGACAGCCGGTGTCGATACGCTGGTCGCCTGCTCTTCCAGCATGCTTGCCGCCTGCTCAGCGGGGGCCCTGCGCGGTTTGCGGTGAGTGCCTGGTCGTGATGGTGGGCACGCTCATCGGTGGGGGCACTGAAGGGCGACTGCCGCAGTGGGTGACTGCCTCAGCGTTGCGTCCGCATCCATCCAGAGCTCGGCCAGGTGAGTGCGCAGCGGGACGTCATCGGGGGCGGAGTCCCCAGCGCGTGTCAGGGCAATCAACCAGCGGGTTGGTCACTCGGTCCGGTCTAGATGCGGGCAGCGACACATGTGCTGTCGCGATCCTGTGGTGCGCCCGCCTGCTCCGTGCACCGCCTCACGCATGGGCGCACTGACGCCTCGGTCGGAATTCTCCCTACCCTCAGGCCATGACAGCTTCACCGGCCGCCCCGTCCGATCCACGGGCTGAGTGACTGCCTTCCCCGCCACGCTCCTCATCGCTCCCGGCCGCGCTCGCGCCGTCGCGCCCTGGCCACTGACGCCACCTGCCGGCCTTCGCCCAGATGGCTGATGACCTGGGCGTCTCCGCCTCCAGTGTTCAGCTGACGATGACCACGTTCCTCGTGGGCATCGCGCTCGGGATCAGCTGGGCATCGAGGGTCCCGTCCGATCGCGTCGGCCGGCGTCCCCTTCTGCTGTGGGGCAGTGCGCTCGCCCTGGCCGCCAGCATCGGCGCCGCCCTGGCCCCGAGCCTGTCCGTTCTCCTGATCGCCCGCTTCTTCCAGGGGCTTGGGGGAGCGGCCGGGAATGGTCCTGGGGCGGGCAGTCATCTCCGATCATTCTCGTGGGATCACCGCCGCCCGGAGCCCTCAGCGTCGTCATGGCGATTCAGGGCATCGCCCCGGTGGCGGCGCCGATCCTCGGGCGTGCTCGTCGAGCCCATCGGGTGGCGCGGCATCCTGGGGTCGTGGCCGCCTCACCGCTGCTCGTGGTCATGGTCGTTCTCTGGTGCCCGAGTCCCTCGCCCGCCGAGCGGCGCCCACGACGGCGGCCTACGAATCGCTGCTCGATGGCACTCCGCGAGCTGGCCCGCGATCACGTCCTCGTGCGCCTCCTGCTCATCAATGCCCTGTCCTTCGGGCCGCTCATGGCTCTACCTGTCGGCGGCTCCCTTCGTAGCTGCGCAACGTGCTGGGCATGGAACGGTGGCCCTATACGGCGGTCTTCGGGCTGTGGGGCGACGGTCACGGTAGACGATTGCGGTGGCGGCGTCCCTCGTGCCGCTTCTCCCAGGCCCGCCAGGTGAGGGTCCGGACTGTCGCGGGGCTGGTTGTCGACACGGTCTCGCCGCAGTCTGCCTACGTGTGGCGCGCGATCCGGTGACCGGGCCGGTGCGGATGCCGCTACTGGTGGCGGTCGTGGCGCTCTTCCTGGCGCACGTGGCCTGTCTGGGGCTGTCGATGGCAACGCGCCGGCCTCGCTCGACCGCACCGGCCGGTGGGCGGGAACCGGCTCTGCGCTGCTCGGTTTTCTGCAGTTCGTCGTCGGCGGGCTCGTCAGCCCGCTGGTGGGCGACCGGGAGGCCAGCGGCGGTGGCCTTCGGCGTGGTCGTCGTGGCCGTCGCTGTCATTGCGAACATCCTGGCGGTCCTCGGCCCGCGCGAGCGGGGCGAGAAGCAGCGCCAGGCTGCCCAGGAGACCGAGCGCTGATCGCGAAGAGCCCTGGGCCAGTGAAGGCTCCGGCCGGCAGCGCGCGCGCTCAGGAGGCTGAGCGCGGTCGCGTCGTCGGCAGAGGGCAGCTCGATGGCGCCGATGAGGTCCACGGCCTTGGCGACGCCGGTGGCTGACAGGTCCTCCATCGCCCTGGCGACGATGACGCGGTCCCGGTGGATCTCACGGATCCTCACCCGGGCCCAGCTCTCCTCGCCGTCTGCGGATCTCCTCCAGGAGCCAGTCCTCCGCCAGAGCACCGGGCCGATCGCGTCAGGACCGCCTCGGCCTCATCGAGTCAGTGGCCTCAGCCTGCTTTCGGACCCACACCGGTCGTAAGGGGATGAACCGGCCGTCACGCCATCTCGATATAGCCCACATGCTCGTCTCGCGACGCAGGTGATCGAAAGACGTCCTCGGGATCGGGCAGGCCTGCCTGCGGGTGGGGAGCGCTCGCATCGCGAGGCTACCAGAGCTGGAGGGCTCCTGGCCCGGCAGGCTTGCGGCTACTGGCGTGGTCGGCTCTTCCTCGCTTCACGAGTGGCTGAAAGCAAGCGCTGGCGGGCGGCCTCCCGGAGGTTCCGACCATATTTCCGATGGCTGCCCAGGACATCCCAGCGTCCCGTGCGCCTCTGATGGCATCAAGGACATGTCATTTCGGCCTGGGCCTGTTCGGCAACTGCGTCTCGCAAAGGCCGCTACGTGTGGCTACGTCGACCCTTATCGGCCTCGATTGGGTCGTAGTTCTCGAAGCGGGCGGCAGCTCATCGGCATGCGCAGGATCTAAATCAACAGTGCGGGGCATCGTCATCACCTCAGAAACTTCTCTGGCACGCAGAGGTGGACGATGACGGTGTGGTGATGTCGCCTTTGAATGTGTAATCTCGAGAACAAAGGGCGCTCGTTTTGGCTCCCAGGGAGCATGGTGAAACCATCCCCATGTCCCAGGCCCGGATGGGGTGGTATGAGGCGTGAGGATGTCGGCCTCGCTCAGGCCGTGCTCAGCGCCGATCTGGCAATGATCGGATCGTCCACAGATCCAAGGTAACGCGATGCGCTGTTTGGTCGGTGCGGTCCCGTGGCGCTGGTGGTTGTTGCAGGTTTGACTGCTCGGTGAGTCGTGCGGATGCCGCAGATGTGTGTGGCTGACATCGGCGTCGAGCGCGGGTGTACCGCTCTGACGCGGCGGAGCCGACCATCGCCCTGCCGCGGGCGGCTGCGTCCCACGGCGACTCGCGCCATGTCCGTGTCGTGCAGGTCACTGCCAGCTCTGGGAATGGACTGCGGTCCAGGAAGGTTGAGCCAGTCAGACTCAAGGTTGGGTGACGTGGAGTTGACAGAGTTCGACTCAGCCACAATCCTGAGTGCGCACGACTCAGCCTGAAGGCGCCGAAACGCCTCCTGCAGACATCAACCAAGCAGCTACAAAGGCACACCATGGCACGCTGTCGGTATCGACCTGGGTACCACTCAACTCTGCTATCGCCGTCCTCGAGGTGGCGAGCCGCCTATCATCCCGAACGCCGAGGCGGCCGCACCCTCCGTCGTGCCTTCTCCAGTCAGGTGAGATCTCGTCGGCGAGATCGCCAAGCGTCAGGCGGTCACCAACGTCGACCGCACCATCTCCTCGGTCAAGCGCCACATGGAAGCACGCTGGTCCGTCGAGATCGACGCATTGCCATAGTGCACCGCGGAGATCAGCGCCGCATCACAATGGCTGCGAGCTCAAGGCCGACGCCGAGGCCTCACCTGGGTGAGCCCGTCACCAACGCGGTCATCACCGTCCTGGCCTGCAACCAGCGACGCCGAGCGCCGAGCCACCAAAGGAGCCAGCGGCACCATCGCGGGCCTGACCGCGGACCGCGTCAACGTGAGCCCCACCGCCGCGGTTCTGCCTCATGGCGCAGACAAAGGGCAAGGAGGACGAGGCTCATCCTCGCCCTCGACCTGGAGTGGCGTGATACCTTTGACGTCTCCCTGCTCCGAGGGTCGGCGAGCGACGACGACGGCTTCCTCCACCATCCAGGTGCGCGTCACCAACGGCGACAACCGCCTGCGTGGCGACGAGACTGGGACGCCCGCATCCGTCGTGACCGGCTGGCTCGAGCGGGTCAAGAGCAGTGACTTTGGCGTGGACCTGTCCAAGGACAAGATCGCCATGCAGCGACCTCAGCGACGCCGCCGAGCAGGGCGCAAGGAGCTCTCCTCGGCGACCCCCACGAACATCAACCTCGTGTGCTCTTCCATGAGCGAGTCCGGCCTCATCCACCTCGATGATGAGAAGCTCCACCCGCTCCAACTTTCCAGGAGATGACCGCGGACCTGCTCGAGAGCGCGCGCAAGGTCCCTTCCCACAACGTCATCGAGGACGCCGGGGCTCAAGCGTCTCGACATCGACCACGGCGTGGTCTCGTGCGCAGGATCCACCCGCGCCCGCCGCCACCGAGGTGGTGCCTGCGAGCTGACCGGCGGCGAGGCCCAACAAGCGGCGTCAACCCCGACAGTCGTCGCGCTGCCGGCGCGGCCTCCAGGCCAGCGCGTCATCCAGGGGGACCGCCGCAGTGACGTCCTGCTTCATCGACGTCACGCCGCCGCCACCTGGGCATTCGGACCAGGCGGGGTCATGACCAAGCTCGTCGAGCCTGACACGCGCCATCCTGAACCAAGCGCCCGAGGTCTTTACTCCACCGCTGAGGACGACCGGCCCTCCGTGCTCATCCAGGTCTCACCAGGGCGAGCGCGAGGTTCGCCCGACAACCAAAGCCGCTGGGCACCCTCGAGCCGGACCGGTATCGCCCCGCCCCCGCGGCGTGCCTCTTCAGATCGAGGTCTCCTTCGGCATCGACGCCAGCTGGCATCGTGCATCGTCTCGCGGCCAAGGATCGCGGCGCCGTGGCAAGGAGCGGTCCATGACCATCTCCGGCGGCTCCGCCCTGCCCAAGGAGGACATCGACCGCATGGTCAGGGAGGCCGAGGCCCACGCCGAGGGAGAGGACACTTGCCGCTGAGGACGCCGAGACCCGCAACTCCGCGGAGCGCATAAGGCCCACTCCATCGAGAAGCTCCTCCAGGACAACAGGACACAGCCGCCCGAGGACGCACCACCTCCCGGTCCCGGAGGCCGTCGCCGACGTCAAGAAGGCCCTCGAGGGGCGACGACATCAGAGCCGGTCAAGACTGCCGCTCAGGAAACGCTGGGCTCGGTGGCCCAGAAGGTCGGTGAGGCCATCTACCAGGCCGACGCCGCCTCCAGGCCGCGGGTGACGCCTCCGGCGCCGCCTCCTCCGCACCGGCGCTCCACGTCCTCCGACGACGAGGACATCGTGGACGCCGAGGATCGTCGACAGGGAGGACTCAAGTGACCTGACCGGCCCCACCCCGAGAACGGGGCATCGACCCCGAGCTCCAGGCGGCCGTCGAGTCGGCCTTCGGTGCCCGACGACGTCACGCGACAGAGCTCGTCCAGGAGCTCGCCCGAGGGCGCAGCCGGCCAGTCCGACGCGGCCTCCGACGAGGAGGCGGCGGGGAGGACCCCCTGGCGAGGCTCAGGCCCAGGCCGCTCAGGCGGCCGACGACCTGGCCCGGGCCCGGGCGGACCTCTACAGCCTCAGCGGGAGTACCGGGGTTCGTGCGCGCTCCCGACGAGGGCGCGGCCTCCACCAGGGACGCCGGTGCCGCCGGCGTCGTCGAGGCTCATCGGTCCTCGACGAGGTCGAGCTGGCCCGCCAGCACGGTGACCTGACCGGCACCTTCGAGACCACGGCCGCAAGCTCGAGACGATCCTGGCCGAGAAGTACTCCCTGGAGCGCTTGGCGCCGCGCGGGGTGAGCCTTCGACACGCTGCACGGGGCCCCTCATAGCCTGAGTCCAGCGAGGTCACCGGAGCCCACATCGCCGCCAGTCCTCTGCAGCGGATACCGCCTGGGTGAGCGCGTCGTGCGCGCGTCCCATGTCCAGGTCGCCAACCCGGCCTGAGTGGTATCCGCTGCATATCACCTGCACCACTCACCCAGGTCCGACGGCGGGACCCGGACCCGCCGGAAGCGCCGGCACCGGGTCCCGCCGTCGAGCCAGGGGTGCCGCAGCGCGCCGAGGCCCAGTCCGGAGGCGCCCATTCCATGACCTTCAAGCTTTGCCCGCTCGTCAGTGACAGGCGGCTGTCATCAATGAAAGGAAAACCCACGATCACCCGGATAAGGAGGCGGTGAGACGACCGCTGGCCAGTCAGGACTGGATGACGAGGGACTTCTACGCGGTCCTCGGCGTGAGTAAGGACGCCGACGCCGCCAGCTATCAAAAAGGCCACCGTGCCGCTCGCGAAGAAGTACCACCCCGACCTGCGCCCGGCGACGCCGCGGCGGCGCAGAGTTCAGGAGATCGGAGGCGTACGCCGTCCTGTCCGACGAGGCCGAGCGCTAGCAGTACGACGCGATCCGCTCCATGGCCGGAGGCGGTGCCCGCTTCCAGGCCGGCGGCGGGGAGGAGCCGGCGGTGCCGGCTTCGAGGACATCTTCTCCCTCCATGTTCGGCGGCCAGGCGGCGGCGTCCCGCTTCGAGACCGCAGGCGGTGCCGGTGAGCCCGACCTCGACGACCTGCTGCGCATGTTCGGCGGCACCCCCAGCCCCACCCGCTCGGTGGCCGCTCCGGCCCCTTCGGGTTCGGCAGCTACGAGCCCCGCCCGCAGAAGGGCGCCGACGTTCTGACCTCGGCGACGCTGGACCTGCGCGACGCCGTCGCCGGCACCACCGTGGAGCTGACCGCGGACGGCCGCACCATGAAGATCCGCATTCCCGCCGGTGTCCACGACGGCCAGAGAGATCCGCCTGCGCGGAAAGGGCCGGGAGGGCGTCAACGGCGGCGAGAACGGCGACATGGTGGTGTCCATCAGCGTCAACAAGCCCGGTGTACTCCATCGACGCGGCTGACAGCGCCAACCTGCGCATGGATCTGCCGGTCACGCTGCGCGAGGCGGCCCTGGGCGCCACGGTCGAGGTACCATGCTCGACGGCGGCACCTCAAGATCAAGATCAAGCCAGCACTCCCTCAGGCACCGTCATGCGCCTGCGCGAAGAGCGCCACCACCCGCAAAGAAGACCGGTGACCCTGCTGGCGACCATCCAGTGGCCGTCCCCAAAGCTCCAAGGCAGCCGAGGCCTCGAGGCCTTCGATGAGGGCCATGGGCGACACCGACCCATGGGCCACCCTCATGGAGGAGGCGGCGAAGTGAGCCGGCGTCGTGCGGGGCAGGGGCTGGGCGTCCTGGCCGACGACGCGGCCGAGCGCGCGGTCTACGTGGTCTCGGTGGCGGCCGAGCTGCGGATGCACCCCAGACCCTGCGCCAGTACGACCGCCTGGGACTGGTCAGCCCCCGCCGGACCGCGGGCGGGCCGCGCTATCTCCACCGCGACGTCGAGCGCCTGCGCCGTATCCAGTCCCCTGTCCCAGGAGGCATCAACCTCGAGGGCATCCGCCGCATCCTCGCCCTGGAGACCCGCGTCGAGGCGCTGAGGCGGACAACGCCCGCATGCGCAGTCGTGAGGCCGTCATCAGCGGATCTTCGCCGCCGCCGCCGACGGCGAGGTCCAGTCGTCGCCCCGGGCCGCCAAGGCCGTGAACCTGCGGGACACCACCCGAGGCGGGGCGCTGGCGCACCGCCGGAACTGCTGGCACAGTGAGCACCGATCTCGTGCCCATGAGTCCCGAGTGGCACTGACGGGCACTGCGCGGGCACTAGTGCGGCACTGAGCTCTTCGGCCGGTCCGGCGCACGGCTGGCGCATCGTTCTTCAGGCGGATGCAGCCGGTATCTCCCTGACCGCAGGGTCCTAGGTCCCATGCGGATTAGACAAACCTCCTTCACCGGCCCTCGGGGCGTAAGCGGTGGCCCTGCCCCTGGACGTGGCCCGCGCTCGCGCTCCTGCTCATCGCGGTGGCCAATCGGTTCCGTCAGGAACAAGATGCCGAACAGCACGAGCACCCAGGCCTCGTCCGTCGACGCCCGGTGGATGTTCTTTGTCCGCGCGCGCGGGCGGTGGACCACCGCCTACCCGCTGTTCACAAGGCGATGCGTCTTCGGTTTCGGGCGCGACCATGATCAGCCGGCGCATCACTGCCTCCAGCACTCACCTCCTACCTCGGCTCTGCCCGGAGCGCAGACCGGCCGCGAGCCGATGCCGCACGAGGCGGCTCTGGGCCCGGTGCGATGGCACACCATCGACCGCCTACCGCCTGGTCGCGCCGCCGTTGGCTGGTGGATGCTTCTGTTCGCTTCGTCCACGGCATCGTCTTCCCGATGACATCATCGGCGCCTCACGGCCTCAATCGCCGTCCTCTGGCCACAACCTGCTAAGGCGCACGAACTACGCGGCGCTCCACCGGACTCGCAGGCATCATCTCTCACGTGGTGGCGCTGGGGATGCCTGGCGCAGGCGCACACTGTCGGCGGGCGCGCGCGCGACGACCTCCGGGGAGCAGGCGATCTCAGTTGAGCGCGGCGCTCCTCCGCTCCGGCGGCAACATCGTCAGTGGCTTCGTCGTGCTGGTCGTTCGGGTCTCTGCGCACTCGCCGTCCCACCCAGCGGTCCTCGGCGCGCGCCTGGCCGGACACCGCAATCTCATCACCCAGCCGGAGCGGCACCGTCGCGCCTGCTCGTCTCAGTGGGCCTCGGTGGTCTGGCGCTGCGCGCTCGCGGCCCGCTCAGCGCGCGCTGACGCTCGTGACGCCGATGGAGGCTCAGCCGTGACTGCGCAAGGGAGTTCTTCAGCCTGGCGGGGCCTGCGTGGCCGCTGGCGCTACTGGCACCGTAGCGCCGCGGTCCAGACCGGACGGCCGTGACCGAGTGCGGCAGCTCGCCCGCATGATCGCTCAGCCGCCCATGACCGTCTATCTGGAGCCAGACGATCCTGTTCGCGGCACTATCTTCCGGCATCATTCCGCTCCTGGTGACGGGGGAGGCGCCTGTGGGTGGCAGGCCACGGCCGCCCTCATCGCCCTGCGCGCCCGGCTGGCAGCCGTGGTCCTGGTGACGTCCTGCTGGAGCACGGCGGTCCGGGTCGCAGTCCCTTTTCGGACCCCTGCTGGCGCACCGCTGTTGCCACGACAGTGAGCGCAGGGAGGCCGAGACCTTCGCCCCCGCCCGCCGTCTGGGCCGGGGATGCAGCCCAGTGCGTGGCCGAGGATGCAGATGGGGCTCAGCCGGGAATGCCGCCGATGCAGCCGGGCATGGCTCCGGTGGCTCAGCCGGGAGTGCCTGTGCCGATGCAGCGTGCGGTATGGTCCGGTGGCTCAGCCGGGTGCCAGCCGGGAATGGCGCCGGCGACCCAGCCGCTCGCAGCCGCGCCCTGATCCGGCGCAGCCCCTGCGGGCAGCCGACGAGTGCCGTGGAGCCTGATGACACCGAGGAGGAGGGCCCTGTCCTCCGAGGAGGAGAGGATCAAACCTCACGTTAGCCCCGGCGGCGAGTGTGCCTACGCCGCCTTCTGGCGTGGAGGGCATGAAACTCGCGACATCGTTCACCCGGTACCCGGGGCGTGCGCTACCCGTCCCGGATGTGGCCCGTGGCTTGCATGCTCCCTGTTCATCGCGCTGGGCCAATATCCCCTTCTGGACCGGTGTGACGCGGTCCCGCTCCCGCCGACGCCAGACGACGCCGCCGATGGCTGTGGGTGCGCTCCCTCCTGGTCGACTCGCGGGGCCTACCCGCTGTTCGCGCTCTCTTTCGGCTGGGCTGGTCACCATGGTCAGCCGGCGCATCGCCTCCGGCACCACCTCCTACCTCAGCTCTCTGCCCGCGTGGAGGCCGGCCGTGCGCCGACGTCGGGGAAGGCGGCCTGGGCCCGTGAGCAGGCCACCGTCGACGCCCGCCGTCTGGTGCAGCGTCGAGGGGCTGGATGATCCTCTTCGGCGCTGCATCACGCCCTGCTCTTCTCCGGCGACATCATCGGCTCCCTACGGCCTGGTCGCCGTCGTCTTCGCCCGGGCTGGATCACCCGCAAGCACTGGAAACGGGCCGTGGCGCTTCTGCGTCGTCGTCGTCGCTGCCGGCACCACCACCTCCACATGCCGCCTCAGGCCTCCCCAGGGCCGCGACCTCGGCGACGGCACGCGCACCAGGGGCCAACGGCTCGACCGACACGGTCCTGTCCTACGTCTCCGCACAGGCCTCCTGGCCTGGTGCGGAAGCTGGTCTCGGCGCTGTTCTTCCGCATGATCGTTCCGGCGATGTTCTCGGGCCCGCCTGGCCGACACCGACCTCATCATCCGCCCCGAGCGCCACCGCCGGCTCCTGGTCGCCGTCGGCCTGGGCGGCTAGATCGGGCCGCGGGCGGTATCGGCTTCGCCAGTGTGGGCCGCGGGTGGGCACCCTGGGCCCACCTGGGCATGCCCTTCACTGCGGTCACGGTGTGGCCGGGGGCCTGCGGCTGGTTGGCGCTGCTGGCCCCTGTACGCCGGCGGACCGCGTCGGATGGCGGCTGACGGGGCTGCGCCGGCTAGCCCCTCAACGTGGGGTCGCCGCTCCATGACGGCCTACCTCGCCAGACCTCCCTCTTCGCCATTGTCTTCCTGGCTCTGCTGACGGGCATCGAGCCCACCTGCGTGAGGCCCGGACCGCGGGGATCCGCTGGCGGTGTGGCTGGTGACGGTCGGTCTGTGCGCCGTCCTGGAGCGTGGCGGTCACGCCGGTCCCTTCGAGACCCTGCTGCGCACCGCCGTCGCCGCAGTGAGCGCCGGCGCCGGCCGGCCGGCTCCTCCGGCCCCGAGCCTCCCGGGTCAGGCGCCTCCGACACCTACGACCTGGTGCGCTGAGACACAGACGCTGGGACACCGTGGCGCAGGCGCTCAGGGACGATGGGGAGGACTTTCACGGCACTGGCCGGGGTCCGTGTCCCCACGCCCTTCAGGGGTCCCGTGCTGCTGAATCGGCCCGCTATGACCCGCTGTCGGCGCCTCGTCATCCCATGTCCTGAGGACTGTGAGTCGCCTCGCAGAATGTGAGGTTGACCTCTTCGTTTCGCAGGCATCGTAGGGCACGGTAGCCTGCCGTCCCCAACTCTGAAGGAAGCGGAGCAGTCCTCATGACTCAGCCCCCAACCCCGGTCAGCCCTTCTATCAGCAGCAGCCTCAGCCCCTTCTGGCTCCGGTCCCGGGCAGCCTACCCGCCTCAGCAGTAGCGGTCTCAGGGCATGCACTCCTGGCGGCCCCGGTCAGCCCCTGCCCGCAGGCGCCGGCGAGGACGGCTTCATGGGCAACCTCTTCGCACCGCTCAAGCCCTTCGCCGAAAGTTCAGCATAGGTGTTCTTCTACATCGTTGCCGGCAGTCTGATCGCACCGTGGCGGCCACAACGCCTACAACGCCGGTTCTCTGGCCGGCGACCTCGACTTCTACGAGTCAGGCAAGCGGTCCTTCTCGCCGGACCTTTCGTTCTCGACCTGGTCTTCGACGCGCTGTGGACCTTCACTGGATCGGTCTGATCCGCCTCTTCATCGAGCTGGCCATCAACTCCGGCAAGAAGAACTAGCGGCTGCCGGCGGAGTCACGTCCCGCCGCAACCAGCTACTCCGACTCCCGACGGTCGCCGGCCCGCGTGGTCTGCGACCGTCGGTCGTCGCGCCGCTGCTGCCAGCCGTCCCGGCCCGACCGACCGGCAGCGCTCGAGGACCGCCGTCAGCCCGCAGCGTCAGGATTGGCGCTCAGAACGCGAGCTCGCCGCCGTGCGCGGTGGCCACGGCCGCGACGATCGCGTGCTCAGTCTGTGCCCGGAGCGGGTCCGTCTCGTCCTCACCGCGGACGAAGGGCTCGCGCAGGGGACTCCACGCTCGGCCGCCACTGCACGCCGTCGTTGCGGATCGTCAGACGCACGCCGTCATCCAGCGCGCGCCACATGCCCACGGTGATGCGTGCCGCTGCTCGACGTTGTAGCGGGCCGCATTGCAGCAGCTGGAGTTGCACACGCTCTGGCGCAGCAGCACCGTCGCAGGGACCCGGCGGGCAGCAGGTGGGTGGAGACGTGAAGACTCGTACTCGCGACCTCCGGCGCGATGAGGCACGGCGTCACCGATCGTGACCTCCATGTTCATCGTCCTCGTGAGGCCGGCTTCCCGGATCACCGGGCGTCTCGCCAGGTCCAGCAGGGGCGTCAATCGTTCGGCTGGCGCGGTTGGTCTCAGCGACGGGTCGAGTACCCAGCGCAGGTCCTCGGCCGGGGCCTGCAGGTCCGGACAGGGCGACGTCGATCATCGTGTCTGCGGTGGTATTGCGGCTGCTGCAGCGCGGAGGCGTTGGCCGCGAACCGGCAGACGGAGAAGGAGCTTGCCCAGGGAGGCCAGCATGTTAGTCCGAAGGTAGTCCCGCCAGGTCGTGGATCTCGTCGCGAGGGCCGTGACAGGTCCAGCGCTGAGCAGGTCGCCCGAGGCGCAGGCGCTTGCGCCGCCATTCATCGAGGACAGCGCTGCAGCATCCGCCCCGCAGCAGGATCCAGCCGACGGTCCCGGCATAGCACGCGAGCCGCGCCAGCGCCCGGCGGCCGAGCGCGCATGATGCTGCCGAGCAGACTGGACAGCGTTCGTGTCCACCTTGGCGGCCCGCGTGAGCTCGCCCATCGATGACGGGAGTCTGGCTGAGGTGGTCGAAGGCAGCGGTGGAGAGCGTGACGTAGCGCGTAGAAGTAGATCCAGGGAGCGATGAGGACCACGCCGGCGCCGTCACCATCCCGGCGTAGGTCAGGGTCGCAGGCGGGCGATGCTCAGGTGCTGAGCGCGGCGCAGCGCTCCTTGCGACTCGGCCGGGCGACACGTCTGACTGGCACTCACTGGCCTCGCTGTCGGCGCCGTGCTGTGCCGCGTCGTCGGCGGGTCGCCTGGGCCCCTGCGCTCATGCGCTGAACCTGTAGCCCGCGCCGGGGACCGTCTGGATCACACGCGGCTCACTGGCTTCGCGACGCGGGTGGGATCGTCACCCGCGTGGAGTTGGTGAAGGGTCGGCGTTGGCGTCCCAGGCCTTCTCCGGGAGCGTCTCGGCGCTGAGGACCCCGCCCTCGGCCTCCATGAGGACTGGAGGACCGCGAACTCCTTGGGGCTGAGGTGAATGAAGTGCCCGTCGCGGTAGACCTCCCGGCGGAAGGGTCAGGCGCACTCGTGGGCCTCGATGACCGGGGTGCGCGCCGGCTGGCTGCGTCGCAGGGCCCGCAGCCGGGCCACCACTCAGGAACTCGAGGGCTTGGTGGTGGTCGTCCGCCCCAGCTCGAAGCCGCCCACGCGCGCGTCCAGGGTCAGGACGCGGTGAGCGAGGACCCGCGTGCTGGGATGGTCGCTGACCACCCGGCGGCAGACCTCGTCGCCGTGGACCACGGGCAGGTCGGTCCAGGACGATGATGTCGTAGTCGTTGATCTCCACCTGCTCCAGGGCGCTGGCCTCGTCGCCGACGACGTCAACGGCCATCGCCTCGCGCCGCAGCCCGGTGGCGATGGCCTCGGCCAGATACTCCTCATCCTCCACGACGAGCACGCGCATGGCCTGTCTCCTTCGCTTGGTGTGTTCGGCCGGTCCCCAGCGAACCAGCCCCGTGTTGCCACAACATAAGCGAAATTATGAACCCCAGCGCCACCGCTCACGGTTGGCTGTTCCTCGAACGAACGGGTGCCTCCGCGCCCCGACCCACGTGAGCCGAAAGGACCCCTCCATGAACAAGCCCCCAGCACTCGGATCCTCACCCGCGCCGCCACGGTCACAGACCTGCCGCCGTATGCGCCGTCGGACTCATGGCGCATGGATGCTCGGGGCTCGAAGGCGGACTCGGCCGCGGCCTCCGCTCGCCACTTACCAGCAGGGACGACCACCTGCTCAAGGATGGCTGGCGTACAGTGCACGCGACAAGGGCATCACCGACGTCTCGACCCCGACGCCAGCGGCGTGCAGTTTTCGCTCCACACCGAGGCCCGCCAGCACCAAGGCCGCATCGGAGTGCTGAGCGGATCGTCGGCGCCCAGCACTGAGGGCTACGCCAAGCCCGCGAGACGCAGCCAGGACTCGACAGGCCGCCGAGTGCCTGCAAAAGCAAGGAGGGTTGCACGACGTGCCGACGAGGGCCAGCAAGGGCATCCAGATCAACGCTGACATCCCCAGGACGTCACGCCAGGGCGCTTCTCAGATCGGGGAACAAGTAACGCGGCGCCCTTCCGGCGCCAACGACCACGAGGCCCGCGCGCAGCAGCGAGGCTGCTGCGCAAGGGACACGCCGGACTCGAAGCGGGGCACGACACATGGATCAGACCACCACCTCCATCGCAGGTCGGCGGCGGCTCGACCGGTCGTACTGCGAACAAGCGCCGCCGGGCACGGCCCACCGCACCTGACGCCGGGCCTTCCTGACATAGCCGCCGCGATCCTGGCCACGGGCGCCGGTGCGGGCGCCGCCGCCTCCAGGTCGGGCCCCTCGCGGCCAAGGCCCGACCGACGACGCTGACCTTCAGCGGGAGCCACCGGACGCACCATCACCGAGACCTCCGGGGCAGTTACCCCGTGTCCGGGACTCCTTGCGCTACGCGACTCGCGCAAGTTCAAGTCGGGCTTCGAGGGGCCGTCCTCGTCCAGGTGCCGCCTCCGGCCGTCCTGACCCAGGACGGACGTCCCTCTACCGCCCGGGCATGCGAGATCGCCCTCCCCTCTCTTGCACGTGCCTCGCCTCGCGGCACGCGCTGGGGCCGGATGCCGGGCGGTGAGGGACATCCGCCAGCTCGAGACCCTGCTCCAGGGCATAGGCTCACTGGCTTCATGGGCCCGGACAACCGCTGCAGCTGGGCCACCACCAGCGCCATCATGAAGTGGCAGAAGGACGTCGGCCTGCCCCAGACCGGCACCATCCCGCTGACGGATGGTCTTCACCGGCGACCTGCGCGTGGGGACGGTCACCGCCCGGGTGGGGGATCGCGTCGCCGCCGACGCCGAGCTCTTCGACGTCACCTCCACCCACCCAGGTGGTCGACGCCAACATCGCTCTCCGACCAGAAGCTCGCCGTCGTCAGCACCGCCGTCACCACTCAAGCTGCCCGACGCCAAGACCACCACCGGGAAGATCACCGTGGCACCCTCACCGAGAGTCCTCCGGCTCGGTCGAGTGCGTTCCGGCTCCGGTGAGTCCAAGGAACGAGTCATCCCCATCACCGTCACCCCTCACCGACGCCTCGGCGACCGCCAACTTGCGGAGGTCTCCGTCACCGTCGACCTGCTCCAGCGAGAAGCGAACCGGCGTCCTGTCGAGCGTCGGACCCTGCTGGCCTGGAGCGCCGACCAGTACGGCGTCGAGATCGTCGAGTCCGGCGGCACCACCCGCAAGGTGCCGGTCGCCATCGCTGTTCGTCGGCGGGCGCGTGGACGTCTCCGGCGAGGCCTCCGAGGGACGAGCGAGTGGTGGTGCGCAGACAGACGCCGCATCCTGTCCCTGCGTGACGCGCACGCAACGCCTGGGGAGCCGCCCGTCGGGCCGCCTGCGCCGGCGTGAGCCTCGAGATCGACGACGGCGAGTTCGTCGCCATCGTCGGCCCCTCCGGCTCGGGCAAGTCCACGCTCCTCAACCTCATCGGCACCCTCTGACCGGGCCCAGCGCCGGCACCGTCGAGATCGACGGCGTCGACGTCGGCCCTCCGACGCCAGGACTCTCGGCCCTGCGGGCCAGCCGCATCGCACGATCCTTCCAGCAGTTCCACCCGGCCGACAGTCAACGCGGTCGACAACGTCGCCGACGGCCTGCTCTACAGCGGGGTCCCCCGCTCCGAGCGGCGATCGGCGCGCCCGGGCCGCCCCAGCGCGCGGCCTGGCCCACCGGCTCGACCCACCGTCCCCACCAGATGAGGCGGCGGCGAGCGCCAGCGCGTTGCCATCGCCCGGGCCGTCGTCGGCGAGCCCCCACTGCTGCTGGCCGACGAACCCACCCGGGAACCTCGATCCACTCTCCGGCCTGATCGTAAACGAGCTCCCACGAGCTCCACGCCCAAGGCACCACGGCATCGTCATCACCACGACAAACGAGCTGGCTGCCCAGCTCCCGAGGCAGATCGCCATCCGCGACGGCCGCATCGTGGGGACTCCGCCAGAAGGAGATCGTCCATGACGACGTCTACGCCCGGCGTGACCGGTCCGCGGCCGAGCGGGCCCGGAAGCGCCCCGGCCCGGCGGCTCCAGCGTCACGGCCGCGTTCGAGTGACGTGCTGCGCCTGGGAGGCACCGGCATCAGGGCCCGCCCCACCCGCCTCTTCCCTGTCCGCGGGGATCGCCATCGGTATCGCCGCCATGATTCGGTGGTAGGCATCTCGGCCTCCAGCCGCGCCCAGCTCTCCGCCCAGCTCGACTCCTGGGGACCAACCTGCTGACGGCCACCGCCGCGCAGGACCTTCAGCGCAACTCCTCCTCCCTGCCGCAGGACCCAGCGTCGGCGGTCCGCCTCATCGACAACGTCCAGAGCGCCTCGAGCACCGGCCCTGGTCAAGAACTCGCTGGTCTACCGCACCGCTCATCGACAAGAACGCCTCGGGCGGCCATCACCACCCTGGCCGCGACAGGTCGCTGCCCGGACGTCGTGCCGGACAGGTGACAAGGGCACTGGCTCCAACGAGGCCACCAGCAAGTACCCGGCCACGGTCCTGGGGCAGACGGCGGCCCAGCGCCCGGTGTCGTCTCGCCGAAACCACAGGTGTGGATCGGCGGCAACCGGTTCACCGTGGTCGGCATCCTCTCGCCGGTGGTGCTGGGCCTCCGAGCTCAACAACGCCGCCCTCGTCGGTCATCAGCGCGGCCAGCGACCTGCTGGGGCACGACGCCGCCGACGACCGTCTATCGCGCGCAGCCAGGACGCCGCCGTCCCCACGGTGCGTAAAAGCCGCTGGCGCCGTCGATCTCGCCGCAGGCCCCCACGAGGTCAGCATAACCGCGCCCTCGGACGCCTCTGGAGGCCAAGAACGCGGCCGACAAGGCCTTCACCGGCCTGTTGCTGGGAGTGGGCCCTCGATCGCCCTGCTCGTCGGCGGTACGTGGCCAACACGATGATCATCTCGGTGCCTGAACGCCGTCGGAGATCGGGCTTGAGGGCGGTCTGGCGCGATGCGCGTGCACATCCCTCGCAGTTCGGCGACCGAGGCGCTGTTGCTGCTGGCCTCGGGCGGTGCCCTGGGGTGCGTCATCGATCGGGGTGACCGCCGGATGTCGGCCGCCACCCGCTGGCCCTTTCACCATGCCGAGTGATCGCCGTCGCCGGTGCGGGCTGTCACCACGCTATCGGCGCCTGGCACGGCGTGCACCCGGGCTGTTCGTCCTCCCGCACGCCTCCGGACCGCCGCGCTCAACGCGCAGCAGCGAGCGCCGGCAGCAGGGAGCAGTACGATGACGTCCCGCGTGGAGACGACCGGGCCCTGCGGGTGGTGGTCACCGGACCGTGGCGGCCGTGGTGACCCCATCGTGAGGAGCCCAGAGGAGCTGGGAGTCGCAGTGAGGGCGCACCGAGCCGTGCGGGCTCCTCACCCCTGCGATCAGAAGACCGCGGTGCCCAAGCAGGCGGACCTCAGCTGATCACCCGTGCCGAGCCTGCTGTCGACGGCGTCGCGGGCGGCGCCGATCTTGTCGAAGTCGCACTTCTGCCGCCGGTCGCCTTCTTGGCAGCACCGGCTGCGACGTCACCAGCGCCTTATAGTCGCTGATCGCCTCGGCCTTGTCGGAGCTGAGCGTGCCACCGGCCTTCTTCGCCAGGTCATCAAGTCCCATGTGTCTCCTTCCGTCGGGTGGCCGGACGTCGGATGACGACGGCCTCGCCTGAATAGTGCCAGGTTTGCGCGCCCGTCATCTGAGGCCGGCTCGACCTCCGGGCGCATCAGCGGGGCGGTGACTCACCACTGCCAGGTGGGGCGGGCGGGTGAGCCCGCGGCGTCGGCCAGGGACGGCCTCGCGAACGCGTCGGGTCAGGAGGGACAGGACGAGCCGGTAGGAGTCCTCGACCATGTCGGTGGCGTCATCCGCGGGGTAGTCGGGGCTGGTGAGGTCGATGCTCACCCAGTGCCGCTTGGACTGGTGGGCCCGCTCCACCCACGTGTAGGCCGGTTCGCACGGCGACGACGTCCTCGGGTCGAGCTTGACGTTGGCCGGAGGCGGCCGTCGGTGTGGGGATGAGCAGGAAGAGCGAGGGCCCACCGAGGCGACGGGGATGTCCCACTCGGGCTTGTTCCCGGCCCAGGCGCCGGGCAGTGTGGCCTGCCTTGGCCAGGAGCTCGTCCGACGGGCGGCCACAGTGACCTCGTCGACGCACCTGGAGGGCTCGTCGGGGCGAGGGCTGTGGCGAGCGGCGCGGTCATCGACGTCGAGCCTACGTTCTCCCGGCGGTCGGGCGCATGGCGCGCGGCCGGTGCAGTCCGCTCCGGGCAGGGGCATCCTGCGCGTGGTGGCAGGATTCCCGTCCCCGACGGCGTCGAACGCCCCGGCTGCGTGGGTGCCCCGCCGGGTGACACGTCCTGGCCGTGCTCAGTGGATCGTGTCGAGGATCGTGTTGCTGATCTGCTTCGCCTCTTCCGCAGAGCCGGCGGACACGTAGATCGACGCGCAGCTGGGTGGACACGATGGTGTCGAGCCTCCTCGGCGCTGCCAGCCGTCACGGCGACGCGCACGTAGGGTGCCCGACGACGTCGGAAGGGCGACGACCGCGCCGGCTGTCTGGACGCCCTGAACCTGCGCGGTCGAGGGTGTCGACGGCGCGCCTGCCCGTAGGTGGACTGCTTGGTGGAAGTAGCCCGTCGGCGTGCCGCCCTGCCGGGTGATGGTCTCGTCCAGGCTCTCCTGGGACGGGGGCGTCGACGAGGCCTCGGCCTCCTTGGCGACCGCGGCACTGCTGAAGGACGTGCCGCCGTTCTGGAGAACCGGCCGTAGAAGGCGTCGGTGCTGCTGAGGTGCTGGGAGAGGTCGAGGATCCTGCCCCTGGGCCCGGGCGAGGAGCGCCTTCTGGGCCTCAGGAAGGGCGTTGATGTCCTGCCAGTCCTCGGGGACCGCGAAGGTGAGGCCGGAGGTTGGTGCGGTGATCGCCTGGTGGCCTGCCGGGATGGAGGCGGCGCTGCCGGAGGCGCTCGTGCTGGGACTGCGCGGCCGCGCCGGTTCCGCTCGACGACGTCGCTGCTGGCCGCGCCGGCCGGGCCGGTCGCTGTGGCCGATCCGTCGACGAGGGGCTGCCCTGCGAGCAGCCCGCCAGGATGAGAAGGGTGGCCAGGGCCAAGGCGGCGCGCGTGGTACTCATGATGTCTCCGAGGTGAGGGCGTGATCGTGACGCGACCATAGCGGCGTCATCTGACAGCGGTGTTTCAAGTGGTCGGCTGGCATGTCGTGGGCGGCCGAGTGGCCGGTGGGATTCTGGCGATAGCGACCCGAGGAGTAGCCCACGTCACTGCTGCTCCTGGAAGTTGAGTGGAATAGACTCAACTCTGCGAAGGTTGTGGTGACCAGAAGACGTAACACGTGACCACCTCTCGAAGGAGGATCCGTATGGACACCAACTACACCACCAAGTCGCAGGAGGCGATCTCCGGGGGCCATGCAGGCCGCCGCCGCGTCGGCAACCCCCAGATCGAGCCCGCGCACCTGCTCGTTGAGCTCCTCTCCCAGCCCGACGGCGTCGCCGCCCGGACTCCTGGCCGCCGTCTGCTGACACCGCGGCCCGCCGGGCCGTTGGCGCCTCCGCGCGCCGCATCCTGACCCAGCTGCCCGCCTCCTCAGGCTCCTCCATGACCAGCCTCAGCCCTCGCGCTCCTGCTGGCCGCCCTGGAGGCCGCCTCGACGGTCGCCAAGGGAGCTGTCTGACGAGTACATCTCCACCGAGCACCTGCTCATCGGTCTGGCCAAGGGGCGACGCCTCCGGCTCCGCCCCCACCGTGGCCCGCATCTGGCCGACGCCGGTGCCACCCCGGAGGCCCCTCATCGAGGCCCCTGCCCCAGGTCCGCGGCTCCTCACGGGTCACCTCCGCCAACCTCGAGGGGCACCTACAAGACCCTCGAGAAGTACGGCACCGACCTCACCGAGGCCGCACGGGAGGGCCGCCTCGACCCGGTCATCGGCCGTGACGCCGAGATCCGCCGCGTCATTGCAGGTCCTGTCCCGGCGTACCAAGAACAACCCCGTCCTCATCGGCGAGCCCGGCGTCAGTAAGACCGCCGTCGTCGAGGGCTGGCCAACGCATCGTCGCCGGCGACGTCCCCGAGTCCCTGCGCGGCAAGCGCCTCATCGCCCTGGACCTGTCCGGGATGGTGGCCCGGCGCCAAGTACCGCGGCGAGTTCGAGGAGCGCCTCAAGGCGGTCCTCAAGGAGATCAAGGACTCCGACGGCGAGGTCATCACCTTCATCGACGAGGCTGCACACCGTCGTCGGTGCTGGCGGCGGCTCCGAGGGCGCCATGGACGCCGGCAACATGCTCAAGCCCATGCTGGCCCGCGGCGAGCTGCGCATGGTGGGTGCCACCACCCTGGACGAGTACCGCGAGAACATCGAGAAGGACCCCGCCCTGGAGCGCCGCTTCCAGCAGGTCTTCGTCGGTGAGCCCAGCGTCGAGGACACCGTCGCCATCCTGCGCGGTATCGCCCCCAAGTACGAGGCCCACCACCAGGTGACCATCTCCGACGGCGCCCTCGTGGCGGCAGCGGCCCTCTCCGACCGCTACATCACCGGCCGCCAGCTGCCCGACAAGGCTATCGACCTGGTCGACGAGGCCGCCTCGCGTCTGCGCATGGAGCTCGACTCCAGCCCCGTCGAGATCGACGAGCTGCGCCGCCGCGTGGACCGCATGCGCATGGAGGAGGCCTACCTGGACGAGTCCATCGAGGACGTCTCCACGGCCGACCCCGCCGACGTCGAGCGCCTGGAGCGCCTGCGCGCCGAGCTGGCCGACGCCTCGGAGGAGCTGGCCTCGCTCAACGCTCGCTGGGAGGCCGAGAAGGCCGGCCACAACAAGGTCGGTGAGCTGCGCGCCGCCCTGGACGAGATGCGCACCCGCGCCGACCTGGCCGAGCGCGAGGGCGACTTCGAGGAGGCCGGCCGCCTGCGCTACGGCGACATGCCCGCCCTGGAGCGTCAGATCCGCGAGGCCGAGGCCGCCGACGACGCCGCTGAGGAGGCCGCCGGCGAGCCGATGATCGCCGAGAAGGTCGGCGCCCCCGAGATCGCCGAGGTCGTGGGCTCCTGGACCGGCATCCCCGTGGGCCGGCTCCTCCAGGGGGAGACCGAGAAGCTCCTGACCATGGAGGAGGTCATCGGTGAGCGGCTCATCGGGCAGAAGGCCGCCGTGGCCGCCGTGGCCGACGCGGTGCGCCGCTCGCGGGCCGGCATCTCCGACCCCGACCGCCCCACCGGCTCCTTCCTCTTCCTGGGCCCCACGGGCGTGGGCAAGACCGAGCTGGCCAAGGCCCTGGCCGAGTTCCTCTTCGACGACGAGCGCGCCATCGTGCGCATCGACATGTCCGAGTACTCCGAGAAGCACTCCGTGGCGCGCCTCGTGGGTGCTCCTCCCGGGTACGTCGGCTACGAGGAGGGCGGCCAGCTCACCGAGGCCGTGCGGCGTCGGCCCTACTCCGTGGTCCTGCTCGACGAGGTTGAGAAGGCCCACCCCGAGATCTTCGACATCCTTCTGCAGGTGCTCGACGACGGCCGCCTCACCGACGGCCAGGGGCGCACGGTCGACTTCCGCAACGTCATCCTCGTGCTCACCTCGAACCTGGGCAGCCAGTTCCTCACCGACCCGCTCACCAGCCCCGAGGAGAAGCGCAATGAGGTCATGAGCGTGGTCCAGGCCTCCTTCAAGCCGGAGTTCCTCAACCGCCTCGACGACATCATCGTCTTCGAGGCCCTCTCCAAGGAGGAGCTGGGCGAGATCGTCGGGATCCAGCTGGCCCGCATCGCCCGGCGCCTGACGGACCGGCGCCTGAGCCTGGAGGTCACCGACGCCGCCCGCAGCTGGCTGGCCGACGAGGGCTACGACCCCGCCTACGGGGCCCGGCCGCTGCGCCGCCTCGTCCAGCGCGAGATCGGCGACCGTCTGGCCCGCATGCTGCTGGCCGGGGAGGTCCTCGACGGGCAGAAGGTCGTCGTCGACAAGGTCGATGGCTCCGACGGGCTCACGCTGCGGGCCGAGGGCGAGGCGCACCTGCCGTCCGCGTCCTCGGCGGCATCGCCGGCCTGAGCCCGGCCCGCCGACTGAGACGACCGACTGAGCCAGTGGCCGCGACGGGCCAGTGACAGGCCAGTGACGAGGGGGCGGGCCCACCTGAGTGGTGGGCCCGCCCCCTCGCGCTGTCGGCGTCGTCGTGCGCCTCAGCCGGGCTTGTTGTCCTCGGTGGGCCAGGCGTTGTACACGCAGCCGCCGGCCAGGTCATGGCTCTGCTGGGCCATGAGCGGGGCCTTTGAGGCCGGCCCCGGCGCAGAACTCGTGCTCGTGCCCGAGGAAGTGACCCACCTCGTGGTTGGTGACGTAGGGTGCGGTAGGAGTCGACGTCGGGGAAGGTGACGGCGCCCCAGTTCCAGCGGTCGGAGTTGATGACCACGTTGTTCGCGTTGCGGCAGTTCCACATGCCTCCGGTGTCCAGCGGCGAGCACAGGGCGTCGGCGCTGGGCGGCGTGGCGATGTTGAGGGTGAAGTCCGCCGCGGCGGGGTCGGCCACCGGCTGGAAGGACGTGTTCTGCGCGGTGGACCAGCCACGCTTGTCGTGAGGATGCGCTCCACTAGGGCGCCGCCGCGGCGTCGACGTGTGTGCCACCCTCGACCCGCAGCACGTAGCGGTAGACGGTTGCGGCCGCGGGCTGGGAGACGGGCACGGCCGGCGCGATCGTCCAGGTGCCGTTGCCGACGGCTCCGAGTGCGCGAAGCCCTCGGCGTCCAGTCGTGGGGACGGGAGCGCCGAGGCCGACGGTGATGGCGAGGCCGTACGGCTGGCGGACGCCCGGGCGGAGGACGGGGCAGCGGCCTCGCCGGCGTCGTCGATGTCCTGGCGGAGGGGCTCAACGGCAGGGGCGAAACCGGGTGGAGCCCCAGACTCGCAGGCCGACAACGATCAGGGCCAGTGCTACGACGAAGGACGTGCCGTAGAGGACTCGGTTGCGAGAGCGTCGGCGTCGCCGCTCTCGGCGATCGATGGCGAGGGCTCGCCGGCTGGAGGGATCAGGGGCGCCCGATGAACGACGATGCGTGGAGTGCTGGCCGGCCGGGCTGCGTCGATGACCGGCGGAAGTCCGACGGCGTCCAGATGCCGACGACGGGGCGCTGCCGGGGCGGGAGGGGCGCCGCGGCGGCTGCGGGGTCGAGGGGCGCATACGACCATCGTAGGGGTGCGCACCCGACCAACCCGTCGGGAGGGCACCGCCGCGCTCAAGGTCACACGCGGCGCCATGTCCTGAGGGTGGTGGTGACCCCGCACGCGTGGTGTCGGCTCTCTCCGGGGCGGGCCGGGTGTGACTCGCGGCCGGAGAGATTCACGGTCGGTATTTGAACCGGAAACAAGATTCTCGTAAGTGTTACAGAACTGTGATCACTGTGGCGCTGCCGTGCGAACCTGAGTGAAGTCATAAGAAGTTCTGGACGTCAACGGAGAGGAGTGGTGGCCGGCAAACCCAGTAGCCACAACAGACCGTGCGGTCGAAGAACTCTGTGCTGGTAGGAGCCGGTTAATTGTGTAAAAACCGAGACCAAGTCGTCACTCACGTCACGGGGAGGGCACATAGAGGTCACACTTGAGCGGATTATTCCGAAGAGGGCCTTTCTGCCTTGCAATTCCCTTACTGGAAGGTGCCATGATTCGGCCATGAACACTGTCAGTACCCCGACTTCGCCCCCAGCTGCCCCGGCTAGGCGGCGCGGACCCGGGCGCCCCCGAGCGGGCAGCGAGGACAAGCGAGCACGCATCCTCAACGAAGCCGTGGTTCTCTTCGGAGAGCACGGGTATGCCGGCACCTCCCTGGCCGACATCGCCAATGCGGCGGACATTTCCAAAGCAGGACTGCTGCACCACTTCTCCTCCAAGGACGAGCTCTTCGCCAAGGTGCTGGAGCGTCGTGACCGAGAGGACGCCCTGAGCATTCTCGTGGAGTCGCCGGCCGTCGATGACGATGCCACCGAGGTCCCCGTCGACACCGTCGGCAACCTGGACACCCTCGAGGTTGCCGGCGTCGCCGACCTCGACGGCAACCCCTGGGCCCTGCTGGAGCGCTACATCGAGCTGCTCGAGCGCAACGTCGCCCACCGGGACCTCACGGCGATCTACACCGCGACAGCGGTCTCGGTCCTCGACGCCGAGCACCCCGCGCACCGGTGGATGGCCAACCACCTCAACGGCGCCGTGGAGCGGTTCGAGTCCAGCTTCGAGGCCGGCAAGACCGCCGGGCTCGTGGACCCGCAGATGCCCTCGCGTCTTGTGGCGCGCAGCCTGGTCGCGCTCATCGATGGCCTCCAGCTGCAGTGGCTGTGCTCGACGACGCCCGGGACGGCCGCCGCGGAGGCCCTGTCCACTGACCTGGTGGCGGAGATCCGCCTCTACGCCGACTGCCTGCGCAGTCGGTGGGAGGTCCAGGAGACCCCGGAGACCCCTCAGCGGCCCAGGCCGCCTGACGGTCTGAGGCGCCGCGTCGCACCGCGCTCGGCCCTCAACGCATCCTCATCAGAATCCCTATTCATCCCATCCGGCTCGGGAACCTCGTGTTCCCGAGCCGGTCCTATGTGCGGGCGCCGGTCGTGAGCGGATGTCCTCCCCGCGTCGGCCCGCTTCAGCGCTGCGCCCACAGCAGCAGGTGCGGGGTGATCGACGCCAGGTCCGGGACGACGACGAGTCCGGGGTCGGCCGGGAAGTGCTTGGTCGCCCCGATCTGCACGACGTGGATCCCGTTGCTCCGGGCCGAGGCCGCCCCCGTCGGGGAGTCCTCGACGACGACGCAGTCCTCGGGGCGCAGGTCGAGGCGCTCGACCGCCGTGGCGTAGGGCAACGGATCGGGCTTGGCCCCGACGCCGTCGTCACCCGAGACCAGGACGGCGAAGACGTCGCCGAGCGCGGAGGCCACCTTCTCGACGATCCGGCGCGGTGAGGCCGAGACGATCGCCTGGGCCAGTCCCACCTCCGACAGTGCCGAGGTGATCCGCAGCGCCCCGGGCAGCAGGGGAGGGGCGGCGCTCACGGATGCCTCGACGTCGTGCGCGATCGCCTCGAAGGCCTCCTGCGTGGCCGGATCGTCCCAGGAGCGGGTGGCGCCGGTGGCGGCGATGAGCTCGCGGGCCTGACGGATCGAGGCTCCCGTCATCTGGGCGACGAGTCTCTGGGCGCGGGTCTCCGCCCAGGGCCTGGCAGTGGTGGATGAAGGCCTCGTCCCAGAAGGGCTGGGAGTCCATGAGAGTGCCGTCCATGTCCCACAGGACAGCGCGCACCGTGAAACCGGGGGAGGAGGCCGTAGTCACGTCAACCAGCCTAACGGTCGCATGCGCCGGTGCTCAGGTGGACTTCGGCGGTGGTGCGCGGCGCATATGGGGCCCGCCTCCCGCGTCGGCCCACCCGCACGGGAGAGCCGGGATGAATGCCGCGGCCCCATCGGGGCGAGCGGGCGGTCAGGGCGGGCCTCGAGAAACATCGGGGACATCTCAGGGTGCTCCCCGATGGTGGGGGACAGTCCTTGTCGCCCAGACTTGTGGACATGACGCAGCAGCAGTACCCCGGTCAGTTCAGTCAGTCCACCCGATCCGAAGGTGAGGGCGCCTCCTCCGGCAGGTCGGGCGAGTTCTCCCGCTTTCGGTCCTCCCTGCCCCGTCGTTCCCGTGAGCACCGCATTCTCGGCGGCGTCTGCGGGGGCCTGGCCGAGGCCTGGGGCATGCCCGTGACCGCGGTGCGCGTCGGGGTGATCCTGGCCAGCTTCCTGCCCGGCCCCATGTTCCTGGTCTATGTCGGCGCCTGGTGCCTCATGCTCGACGAGCCCGCCCCCGCCCAGTACTGACTGATCGGGGCTGCGCCCGCCTCGTCACCCCCGGTTCCACGGGTGACGCGGCGGGCGCAGTGTGTTGCTGGGCGGGTGCGTCCTGACGCGCCGAGTGCCCACTCCGGCCGTGACACGAGGGCGGCGGTCTCGCGGGAAGGCGCCGTCGATGGGAGGATCGAGCCGTGACCGACACCGTGACTGCTCCTGCGACCGACATCGAGTTCCTCTCCGCCTACGACCAGGGCTTCGCCCGCGTCGCCGCCGTCACCCTCCCAGTGGTGCCCGTCGACCCGGCCGCCAACGCCGCCGCCATCATCGAGCAGGCCCGGACCCTGGCCGACGACGGTGTCTGCCTGGCCGCCTTCCCCGAGCTGTGCCTGACCGGCTACGCCATCGACGACCTCCTCCTGTCCGACGTCCTCCTGTCCGACGTGCTCACCGCCATCGAGACCCTGCGCGCCGCCAGCGCCGACCTCCTGACCGCCCTCGTCGTCGGCGCGCCCCTGCGCCTGGGCGACCGCCTCTACAACTGCGCCCTGATCATCCAGGGCGGACGGGTGCGCGGCGTCGCCCCCAAGTCCTACCTGCCCACCTACCGGGAGTTCTACGAGAAGCGGCACTTCGCCCCCGGTGACGCCCTGCCCGCCGGGGTGGAGAGCATCGAGCTGCCCGGCGTGCACAACGGTTCCGGCTCCAGTGCCGAGAGCACTGACAGCGCCGACGGCGTCGAGCCGGTAGCCCGGGTCCCCTTCGGGGCGAACCTCCTGTTCGAGGTCGACGACGTCCCCGGCCTGACCTTCCACGTCGAGGTCTGCGAGGACATGTGGGTGCCCGTCCCGCCCTCCTCCGTGGCGGCGCTGGCCGGGGCGACGGTCCTGGTCAACCTCTCCGGCTCACCCATCACGGTGGGGCGGGCCGAGGACCGTGAGTGCTGGCCCGCTCGTCGTCGGCCCGGGGCCTGGCCGCCTACGTCTACGCCGCCGCCGGTCAGGGCGAGTCCTCCACTGACCTGGCCTGGGACGGTCAGACCCTCGTCTACGAGAACGGGGAGCTGCTCGGCTCCACCGAGCGCTTCCCCGACGGGCCGCGCGCCACCGTCGTCGACGTCGACATCGAGGGCCTGCGCGCCGAGCGCCTGCGCCAGGGGACCTTCGCCGACAACGCCCGCACCCTGAGCCCCCCGGTCGCCGGCGCCCCGGCCGCGGCCACCACCTTCACCGACCCGGCGGCCTTCCGGCGCATCCGGATCAGCGCGGCCGACCTGGCCGCCCCGCGCGCGGACATCGGCCTGCGCCGCCGCGTGGACCGCTTCCCCTTCGTGCCCGACGACCCGGCCCGCCTCGCCCAGGACTGCTACGAGGCCTACAACATCCAGGTGGCCGCCCTCGTCCAGCGCCTGGGAGCCATCGGCAACCCCAAGATCGTCATCGGCGTCAGCGGGGGCCTGGACTCCACCCACGCCCTCATCGTCGCCGCCCGCGCCATGGACCGCCTGGGACGGCCGCGCTCGGACATCCACGCCATCACCATGCCCGGCTTCGCCACGAGCGCCGGCACGCGCCGCAACGCCGAGGACCTCGCCGTCGGCCTGGGCTGCACCTTCGAGGAGCTCGATATCCGGGCCACCGCCACCCAGATGCTCACCGAGATGGGCCACCCCTACGGCGAGTACGCCCGCACCGGGGTCCTGCCCGAGGGGGTGAGCGAGCGCGAGCTCTACAACGTCACCTTCGAGAACATCCAGGCGGGGCTGCGCACCGACTTCCTCTTCCGCATCGCCAACCACCGCGGCGGCATCGTCCTGGGCACCGGGGACCTCTCCGAGCTCGCCCTGGGCTGGTGCACCTTCGGGGTGGGCGACCAGATGGCCCACTACGGCGTCAACGCCGGCATCCCCAAGACCCTCATCCAGCACCTCATCCGCTGGGTGGTCGCCGAGAAGCTGTTCGACGACGCCGTCGGGCGCACACTGCTGTCCATCCTGGACACCGAGATCAGCCCCGAGCTGGTCCCGGCCGAGGCCGGCGGCGCCATCCAGTCGACCCAGGCCAAGATCGGCCCCTACGCCCTGCAGGACTTCACCCTGTGGCACGTGCTGCGCCGCGGCTCTCGCCCCAGCCGCATCGCCTTCCTGGCGCACAAGGCGTGGGCGGACGCGGAGGCCGGGGACTGGCCCGAGGGACTGCCGCCGACGGAGAGGGTCGCCTACGACCTCCCTGAGATCCGTCGCTGGCTCGAGCTGTTCCACCGGCGCTTCTTCACCAACCAGTTCAAGCGCTCCACCCTGCCCAACGGGCCCAAGGTGGTCGCCGGCGGCTCGTTGTCCCCCCGCGGCGACTGGCGCATGCCCTCCGACGCCGCCGCGACCGCCTGGCTGGCCGAGCTCGAGCGCAACGTGCCCCGAGTGTGAGGCCCCGCGAGGAACCGGGGTCACCGTCCTGTAGTGTGAGGTGAGGCATAAGCGACCGGTTCGGCTGGGGTGCGAGGCCCCTGCCGGGCCTCGGTCGGCACCCGCCCTGTTCCGACGTCGTCCCCGCCCCCAGCAGCAAGGAACCAGCGTGACCGAGCATGAGTGAGAACAGCAAGACCGACGCCGGGGCCACCGAGGCCGGCGGGGCCTCCGGGAGGATGGCCGCCGGCGCGAGTACACCCACTCCATGGGAAGGTACGTCACCTGGCTCATGGTCATCGCCTGCATCCTCTACCCCGTCACCCGGGGATCGCCTCGATCCCGTTCCTGCTCGTGGCCATCCTCCTCGCGGGAGGACGGGCCGTGATCGAGCGGCAGGGTGCGCCGTGAGGTCCGTGACCTGAGGAGGCCGAGCGCCAGTACGAGCTCACCCGCAACCCCGAGTACCTGCGGTCCATGACCCAGCACGCCGAGGGACTGCTCAAGGACAACAAGATCCTCACCCCCGACTCACGCAGCCTTCTTCACGGCTACGCCCAGTGGGCCCGCGAGCGCCAGGAACGCCAGGAGCGCCAGCCCAAGAAGCAGACCAAGAAGCAGGCCAAGAAGGCCCGCAAGGTGAAGACTCAAGTCCTCGACGTCTCCTAGGCGGCTCGTGAGGCGCAGACCGACGACTCCGAGGCGACCGACATCCCCCGGGACCTGAACGGAAAGGACTCCCATGCCACGCAGGCTCATCTCCACCGATCTGGACGGCACCATCGTCTTCAACGGGACGATCTCGCTGCGCGACCGCGAGGCCATGGCCCGGTGGCGGGCGGCCGGCAACCTCCTGGTCATCAACACCGGCAGGTCGGTCTCGGCGCTGGAGCACGTCGTGGTGCCCATGGGCCTGGAGTTCGACAACGCCATCCTCTACACGGGGGCCGCCATCGTGGACGCGGACATCAGGGTGCGTTACTCGACGGCCCTGCCGGCCGGCGTCGTCGAGGACATCCTCGACTTCGTTGAAGGGGCGCCGGGCGTCACCGTCTTCACCACCGGGCTGGACGAGGACCTGCTCGTCTACGACACGATCGGCTCCGGCTCGGAGCTGCTGACCCTGTTCCGGCCGGCCACTCGGCGAGAGCTGGACGGGCGCGAGTTCATCGGTGTGCCGATGCGCTTCACCGACCCGGAGATGGCCGCGCGCACCGAGACCTACCTGCACCGGCGCTGGGAGGGGCAGGCGGTGGGCTTCCGCAACCAGGACTTCATCGACGTCGTGCCCGCCTCGGCCTCCAAGGGGGCGGGTCTCAGGCGGCTGGTGGCGAGCCTTGCTGAGCCGCCCGCCCCGGAGACGTCCGGCGATGCCGGGGAGGCTGGAGAGGTCCCGGCCGGTGGCTCGGCGGGGCTCGGCGTCGGCTCGTGCTCGCCGGAGCCCATGGAGACCTGGTCGATCGGGGACTCCTGGAATGACATCTCCATGCACCAGGCCGCCGACCACTCCTACGCCCTGCCCTGGTCGCCGCCGGAGGTGGTGGCCCAGTGCGATGGCACGGTCTCCAGCCTCGCCGACCTCATCGACTCCCTCATGGGGCGACCGACGATCTAGGCCCACACTTCGACCGAATCTTCATACACGACGCGGCTCCAGGTCTTTTTTGAAGATTCTGTCGAAGTGTTGAGGCATCGATGTACCGACGCGCGGGGCGGGCTCGGGAAGCGCGAGCTATGCTCGCCGGCATGCGTCTGCTCGCCACGGATCTTGACGGCACCCTCGTCTTCCACCACGTCGTCGGGCAGGCCGACGCCGAGGCCCTCGTGCGCTGGCGCGAGGCCGGCAACCTCCTGGTGCTGGCCACGGGGCGTTCGGTGCGGCTGGTGCAGCACGCCGTCGAGGTGGCCCGGGCCTCGACGTCCATCGGCCTGGACTACGACTACGCCGTGTGCGCCACGGGCACGACCGTCATCGACGCGGCCGGTCAGGTGCATCGCACCCGGATGCTTGAGGCCGATCAGGTGCGGGAGGTGGTCCGGGCGATCGGCGACATCGCTGAGGCCCCCGTCTCCGTGTTCGCCTCGACCCTCGAGCGCGACTACGTGCTGGATGACCCGATCGGCCTGTCCACTGACCAGCGCACGCCGCCCGACCGCTTCACCGCGGCGCCCCTGTCGCAGGTCGCGGGCCTGGGGATCACCTCGATGCCACTGCACATCCCCGATGCCCGGGCCGCCGCGTCGCTGGTCCGCGGCCTGGAGGAGGCCGTCGACGGCATCAGCTGCACCCGCTCGACCGGCTTCGTGGACGTCACGGCGGCGGGGAGTCCAGGGGACGGGCCTGGGCCGGCTCGCCGCGCTCCTGGCCGATCAGGGCGTGGAGATCAGTGAGGGTGGCCGCCGTGGGCGACTCCTGGAACGACATCTCGATGTTCGAGCGGGCCGACGTCCCCTGCGCGATGGTCGGCGCCCCGGGCGACGTCGTCGAGGCCACCGGTGGGCGCACCACCCCGAGCGTGGCCGCCTTCATCGACGCCCTCCTGGCCTGAAGGCACGCGGACGGTGGGTGCGCACCCGCCGGCTCCTCCCGACCGGCTGCCCGAGCACCCACCACGTCGGCACACCCGCCACCTGCGTCGCACTTCGACAGAATCTTCACAAGCGACGCGGCTCCGCGTCATGTATGAAGATTCTGTCGAAGTGATGGGCGATGGTGGGGAGGGGGCGGTGAGGAGGCCGCGGGGAGTGCTGCTCAGCGGGGGCGTGCCTGGCTGTTCAGACCTGGGCGTAGCGGTAGACGTTGGTCTCCCGCAGCTCGAAGCCGGAGCGGCGGTAGAGGCGGTTGGCGGCCTCGCGCGAGGGGCGTGAGGTGAGGTCGACGGTGCGCGCCCCCATCTTGCCGGCGTACTCGACGGCGGCCTCCACAAGGGCCTGCCCGGCACCCTGGCCGCGGGCCTCGCCGTCGACGACGACGTCCTCCACCCAGGCGCGCAGGCCCGTGGGGATCGTGAAGGTCGCCAGGGTGAGCATGCCCAGGATCGGGGCGCTCTGGCCGGCTTCGGCCTCGGGGCGGAAGACGAAGAGGAATACCCCCTCCTGAGCGATGAAGGCCTCGCACTGCTCGGCGCTCAGCGCCGGGGCGCTGCGGGAGAGCTGCGGGATGAGGCGCTCCATGGCCTCGACGATCTCCGGGCTGGAGGTGGTGACGAGCTCAACGGTCATGAGGAGTTCTCCTGCTGGTTGGAAAGAGGCTGCGGGCCGAGCGGGCGGATCCCGCGACGGTTCTGTCAGCCCCGGAGCCTACCGCCTGGATGCGCTCCGGGCGGCGAGACGTCCCACCGACCGGAAGAATCCACCGGTGCACCCCGGTCGGCAGAAGGCGGCCCGGTCAGGCCGAGGCGCTGGCCGAGGCGCCGACCGTCTTGAGGGTGGGATCCATGACGGCGGCCTCCAGCAGTGCGGTGCCGCTGGTCAGGTCCCGCAGCCGCAGCACATAGGGGTGGTCCACCGTGAACTCGATCGGCTTGATCTGCTCCGCCGGTGCCGCCATCTCCACTGCTGCGCCCTCGCTCAGAGCGGCCGCGACCGTGCCCTCCTCGTCCAGGACGAGGCGTATCTGCTGGACGACCTGGGCCAGTGCGAGTTCGGGCGCGATCCGGTCCAGGCCCTCGGGCTTGAGCCCCTGCTCCATGAGGAACGTGAGGAGCTCCTTGGGCTGGGAGGTGAGGTCCAGGCTGGGCAGGGGACACCAGCACCTCGCGGGTCTGCGCGGCGTCCAGGGGCCTTGAGGCCTCCGCCCACGTTCCGGCATCCCATGGCGCCGGGCAGGGTGCCGGCGTCGGGCAGGACGACGTCGAGGGCGAGGTCGGAGTCCCTGCCGTCCTCGCCGCTGGCGTAGTTCAGGCGCACCGCCGCCCAGCCCCTTCCCGGTGGCGTAGGGGATGTTGTGCTTGCCGTTCATGAGGTCGGCCTTGACGGTCTTGCCCCGGCGAGCGTGAAGTCCTCTTGCTCGGTGCCCTCGGCCTTGAAGGGGAGTCCCACTGGGCCGCGAAGAGCAGTGCGTTCTGCACCACCAGGCGGGTGTCCTGGGTGACCTTGATGCCACTGCTCGGGATGAGGCCGGCCGTGTTGCGCGAGGCCCAGCTGTCGAGGTTCTCCTTCATGGAGCCCACGCCGACCTGCTCGATCTCGGCGGAGAACCAGTGCAGCACCGTGTCGAGGTAGGCCTGCTCGACCTTGAACTTCTTCTCGTCGGCGATGAGGACGTGGTTGGCCAGGTGAACGAGCGGCTTGGCCGGGATCTTGTCCGGGTCGAAGCCCTTGAGGTCGCCGTCGTGGCGGTTCAGGGAGTTCTGGATGGCAGACCAGGCCCGGTCACGGTCCTCACCCGAGAGCCCCAGGAGCGCGTCAAAGCCCTGGGCCTTGGCGTCGCCGGCGCCGTCGGCCAGGATCGCCAGGAGGAGGGCGAGACTGAGCGGGGAGGCCATCGCCGTCGTCTCGGGGTCGGCCTTGAGGTAGTGGGTCAGGAGGCTTTGCCCCCGAGCCCTGGTCACAGGCGGCGGCCGCGCCAGTCACCTGGGACGGGACGTCGGAGGGATGGACCGTCTCATGGGTGACCTTGGAGGTCAGCTGATTGCCCGATGCCAAGGAGCAGCCGCCCAGCAGTGCCACTGCTGCGGGAACCAGGGCGCCCAGTGCCAGCAGCTGGCGGCGGGTCGGGCCGCAGTGGTCGGAGGCGGAGAGTCTCATGGGGTCAGGCGGGGTCATGAAGCCAGGTTAGGGAGCCCGCCTGGACCTGTCAGGGCCTTGGTGCGGTTCCATCATGGGGAGTCATCCCCGGGCGGCTGCCGGCGGGCCCGCTCAGGCGTCCGTCCACGACTGCTCGATCGGCAGAAAACGGCCCGATCCGGTCTCGCTCACTGTGACGCGTCCTCCCGCCGGGATCGGCGGCCTCGAAGGCCGGTCAAGAGTAGGCTTCCGACCAAGGTCCCACAACGCCCCGCAGCCGCTGCAGCCCCAAGGAAGGTCACTCATGGTCGAGTCCGCAGCTCCCGTCGAGCACGTCTTCGCCGCCGACGAGCTCTTCTTCTCCACCACGGACTCCCACGGGCGCATTCGCCGCGCCAACTCCACCTTCATGCGCCTGTCCGGCTACCCGCGCGGCGCCCTGGTGGGGCGGGCCCACAACGTGGTGCGGCACGCGGACATGCCCGCCGGCCTGTTCCGATCCATCTGGGACGCCATCGAGGCGGGCCGGGCCGCCAGCGCCTACATCACCAACCGCTCCTCCGACGACGGCCACTACCGCGTCTTCGCCACGATCGTCCCCTCCGGCTCCGGCTACCCTGTCCGTGCGCACCCTGCCGATGCTCACCGACCTGCGCGACGACGTCGAGGCCGCCTACGCCAGGGTCCGCGACGTCGAGGAGGCCTCTGCCGCGGCCGGCTCCACCCGCCGGGAGGTGGCCGCCGCAGGGCAGGCCGCCTTCCAGGCCGAGCTGCAGGCCCCTGGGGTACGCCGACGCCATCGACTTCACCCGCCGGGTGCTGGTCGCCGAGGTCGGCGAGCTGCTCGCCCACGGCGTCGGCATCCCCGACAGCCCACAGGCCGAGGGCCCCGTGGCCCGGATCCTGGACGCCATGAGCCGGATCGAGGCCGAGACCGCCGGGCTCGTCGGCATCCTCCAGGAGGGGCAGCGGCTCGTCGACCTCCTGGGCAAGCGGGCCGGCGAGATCGAGGCCCTCTCGGCCCGTCTGGGCGCGCTGCGCGAGGCCATGCGGGCCGTCGGCGCCGACGTCGAGGTCCTGGGTCACGGCGAGCAGGCCGACGACGTCGCCGCGCGCTGCCAGCAGGTCGACACCCTGGTCCTGGAGTGCTCCGAGCAGCTCCACCCGCTGAGCAGCCAGATCGAGGCGCTGCGCGGCGACCTGGACTCGGTGAGCTTCCGCATCGCCCTGGCGCGCCTGCATAACCTGGCCGCCGGGATCTTCGCCGTCCAGATCATCGAGGGCCAGGACGAGGTCGACGCCAACGACGCCGTCGGCAGCCTCACCGAGCTGTGCTCGGCGCTGAGCGACGGCGCCAACAACCTGACCCAGCGCGTCGGCCTGCTCGACGCGCGCCGCGAGCTGGTGGGCGGCGAGCTGGATGTCGTGGCCGAGGACCTCGGCGTCCTCCAGGGCCCGATCCTCGAGCTCATCGAGGCGGCCGCGGCCGCCGGCGCCGGACAGGCCGACTCCGTGACCACCGCGCGCACCCTGGCCGGACAGGGCTTCGGCGAGGCCCGGGATCTGGCCGACCTGGCCGTGCGCGTGCGCGACCTCGAGGTCCCCTTCGAGGCGGAGGCCATCAACAGCGCCCTGGCCGACGTGCGCACCGCCCTGGCCGAGCCTCGAGTAGGGGCCTTCAGGCCCGCACCAGCTCCACGAGCACCTCGGCGTGCTCGGTGTGCGGGAACATGTCGAACAGGCGGGAGCGCGTCACTCGCATCGAGGGCAGGTGCGTCAGGTCCGCCGCCAGCGTGCGCGGATTGCAGGAGGAGTAGAGCACCCGCTCCACGCCGGAGGCCTCGATCCTGCCGGCCAGCTGCTCCCCGATCCCGCGCCGGGGCGGGTTGACCACGAGCAGATCCGGGCGCTGCGCCCCGGCGGCGCGCTCCTCAGGGGCGGCCGGGTCCAGGACGCGGGCGTCCCCGGCCTCGAAGCGCACCAGGGCGGGGTCCAGGCCCATGAGGGGCGGCCGCCGCACGCGCCCCGTCAATGGCCGACGCCGAGACCTCCACCCCCAGCACCCGGCGGCCGGGCGCCGCCAGGGCCAGGGCGAAGCCGCCGACGCCGCAGAACAGGTCCCACACCCGGGCCGGTCCGGCCTCGTCGGCCCAGGTGCGGGCGGTGGCGTAAAGCGCCTCGGCCACGGCCGTATTGGTCTGGAAGAAGGAGCGGGTGGGCAGGTAGAGGGGCAGCTCGACGCCGTCGCCGCGCCGACCGGTCCGGCCGCCGTGCTCCGGTGACGGCAGGCTCAGGCGCATGAGGAGACGGTCCTCCTCAGTCAGGACGATCTCCTCGGGCCCCTCGATGACGGCCTGGTGGACGCTTTGGATGTTGACGGCGGCCACCGCCAGCTGGGGCAGACGCCGGTGCAGGTCCGGCAGGGCGGCGCGCAGCCGCTCCAGGTGGTGGCGGGAGCGCAGGACGAAGCGCACCATGAGGTCGTCGTCGGGCGAGGCGGTCACCAGGACGTACTTGAGCTCGCCGCGGCGCGTGGGCACGTCGTAGGGGCGCAGGCCCAGCTCGGTGATGAGGCCGGCCAGCACCGGCAGGGCCGCCTCGATGGCAGGCACGTGCAACGGGCAGGTGCGCAGGTCGACGCCGCACCCGGCGCCGTCGAGGATCCCCAGGGTCGGGTGGGTGGCGGTCCCTGCCACCGCCATCTTCGCCTTGTTGCGGAAGCCGGTGGGGGCGCTCGCGGCCGGTGCCTGCCACAAGCCGGCCGGGACGTGGTCGGCCAGGAGGCCGGCGACATGGGACTGCTTGGCGGCCAGCTGGGCGGGCAACGGCAGGGACAGGTGGGGGCAGGAGCGGCAGGTGCCGGCGTCGTGGAGGGCGCAGGACGCCGCTGGTGCTGCGGTCACCGACATGTCCCCTCCCGGTGGTGCGCTCGTGGCCGGGCCGTGGGGCAGGTGAGACAGGAGCGGCCAGGCCCCGGACGGCTGCGGGCGGTGAGTGGAGCCGCTTGTCGGACTCGAACCGACGACCTGCTGTTTACAAGACAGCTGCTCTACCAACTGAGCTAAAGCGGCGCGCGGCCGGCCAGGCGGCCGCAGGTGCGTGGGACAGTCTGACACAGACCGCCCCGGGGCGGGAAACCGGGGGAGACAGTACTGCGCCCGTCGCCGCCCGGGTCCGCGGGTCCTACGAGGAGGTCCGTGGGGGCCCGGGATGGGCTCCGGTGCGGGGATCAGCCCTGCTGCTGGGTGGGCTGCTGAGTTGCCTGCTGGGTGGGCTGCGCCGTCGCGGTGGAGCCGGTGACGAGCTCGGTCAGGGAGGTCGGGGTCTGGAGCTTGTTCAGGTCGACCTTCTCCCCCCTTGAAGAAGACGGTGGGAGTGCCCTCCAGGTCCCTGGCCTTGAAGGCCTCGTCGCCGAGCTCCACCCACTTCTTGTACTTGTCGGAGTCAATGGCCGCTTTGAACTTGGCGGAGACCTCCTTGGGGACGTTCACCTTGGTGGCGGCGGTGACCAGGCCCTCCACCGTCATGTTGCTCTGGTCCTTGGTCTGCAAGAACTGGGAGAAGATCTCGAAGGCGGCGTTGTGGAAGCTCAGGGACTGGGCCGGGGCCTCGTCGAGCACGACGCCCATCGCGTTCATGACCACGCTGGTCCACTCCTGGCCGAGGAGCTTGGTGGGGTGGAGGGCCAGGGTGATCTTCTTGTCGCTCAGGAGCTGGTTGATCTCCTGGGTGTGGACGCCCTCGAACTGGGCGCAGTGAGAGCAGGAGTAGTCGAAGTAGATGTCCAGGACGGGGGCCGAGGCGGCGACGGTGTCGAGAGCGGCGCCCTCGCCGTAGGTCCAGGAGGCGTCCGAGAGACCTGCTTGGGGATGCCGTTCTGACTCGCCTTCGCGGTGGCCAGGCCCTCGTTCGGTGCGGGGAACTTCGAGCCCTTGGGCTTCTTCTTGGCGTCGACGCCGAGGTAGGCCAGGTAGCCGAGCCCGCCGGCCACGGCCACGCCCGCGCCTCCGATGAAGCTGCGGCGGGCGATCGTGTTGCGGCGCGCGCGGCGGGCCTCTGCCTCGCGCAGCTCCTTGGCCTTGAGGCGCGCGGCCTCGCGGCGCTGGGCCTTGGTCTGGCGGGGCTGGTTAGTGGACACGCGGTGCTCCTTGTGATGCGGTGACGAGCGGACGATCAAGAAGATGAACGATCAACGAGTGATGGCTGTCGTGACGTCATTCTGCCCGAGGATCCTGGAGGAAACCACGCCTGGTGTCTGCCGGTGGCGGATTGTGACGCATCGGTCGTCGTTGTCCCGGCACTTGTACCCGTGGTTGGGCAGAATCGGACGACAACAGACCGAATGGTCCGGAACCGGCCGGGCGGAGAGGATCGTGACCATGATGGACGGGCCGATGGGTGGCCAGATGGAGGAGCAGATGGTTCTGCTCCAGAACATGTCGACCGACTGGGGAAACTGGATGCAGTCCGTGGACGCCCAGGAGGTCGTGGTGGAGGTCCAGGGCGTGGGGACGCGCGCCGCCGTGACGAGTCGCGTGCTCAGGACCCGTGGCATTCTGCGTCGCGCCCAGTGGGCCGAGAATGAGATGCCCGTTGAGCTGGTCCGTGAGGCCGTGCGCCTGCGGGCGCTCATGGCCCATCCCTGTGGCGGGACCTGGACGTGGGCGGCACTGTCCATGAAGAGCAGTGAGGGCTACAAGCTCATCTCCGACTTCGACTACGACCGTGAGCCGGTCCTCAATCCGCCGTACACGGCGGAGGACTGCGCCAAGGAACTGGAGGTCTTCCCCCGCGACCCCGGTGCGGTTCCCGACTGGATGAAGATCGGCGCCTGAAGGCATAAGAGCCGGCCCGCAGGGATGCGGTGAGAGGAAAAGACGCGGCCGCATCAATGCCGCAGCAAGAGCGTGGGGGAGCACGTTGATGTCAAGTAATCAGGGGAATCAGGGCAATCCGGTTGTCTCGAAGTGCGAGGTGCTACTGCGCGACTGGCTCACTGAGGAGGGTGCAGATCGGGTAGATATCGATTATCAGGCGATTCATCTGACAGGTCGTGTCAGGGTCTGGTTGACGCGGGAAGGGGATCGAAAGTCGATCCGTCTTCCTCGTGAGATAAAGTTTGCGATGTATGACATTCGTCCGTCTCAGGTGGATCCGCACCGGGGTGCGTGGTTGTGGTCGCATTTTTTTGGATGGAGGCTGCTGAGGGGTGTTGCATCAGGAGGCGGACTGGATGCGTGAACCGGTCATTAGTGCACGGCCGATTGGTGGTGCGGATGCGGTTGTTGAGCTGGATTATTTTCCTCAGGGATCCGGGTGGATTCCGGGTGGATGGCAGCCAAGATAGCGGCGTATCACGAGGAGGAGGCCGGGAGCGTCAGAAGGCCGATGCTGAGGCTGCCCAACCTGAGGGCAATGGCGCTGGTGAGTCTAGCCATTGAGCTCAAGAACTTCGAGCAGGACGTGACGGCTAACGCAGACGGATTCATCAACCTGGTTCTCGACTTCCAGTACCCAGACCCCGCTGACCCCACGAAAGGCTCACCAAAAACCGAACGAGTGCCAGTTAAATTTGAAGCCGCTTGGGCTGACGTTGATGGGGTGATGAAAGATCGCTCGTTCGAAAAACATTCCCCCTCAACCTAAAGGGAGACTGATTATGTCAGAAGAGTCTATGGCCCCATTAGATCCGTTTTGAACGTTATGAAGTGCTGCTTCGAGCGTGGTTGAATGAGGGTGGATGGTTGCCGGGTTGATGCGTACTGTAATGCTGTTCATCTAGTGGGAGAGAATGAATACTGGTTGACCTCCTGTCGAGGGGAAAAAAGTTCTGTCCGTCCTTCGCGTGAGGTAAGGTTGGCGCTTTCTGACGTTCGTCCGTCTCAGGTGGATCCGCATCGGGGTGCGTGGTTGTACTCGCATTTTTTTGGATGGAGGCTGCTGAGGGGTGTTGCATCAGGAGGCGGACTGGATGCGTGAACCGGTCATTAGTGCACGGCCGATTGGTGGTGCGGATGCGGTTGTTGAGCTGGAGTACTATCCGCGGGATCCGGGTGGATTCCGGGTGGATGGCAGCCAAGATAGCGGCGTATCACGAGGAGGAGGCCCGGGATCGCCAGAAGGCCGGTACTGAGACGCTCAGGAAGGGCGATTGCGTTGATTGAGTCTGGTGGGCCACGTGGGTCGCACGGTCCGGCAGTGAGTTGCTGGCGTGAGTGAGATGCGGGAGCCCGAGGTCGTAGCGTCCTCGGGTGGTTACTACACGATGCTGGAGTCGGCCCCGGAGGTCGACCCGGCGAGACGATCCGTGTCGGGGCCAGTGACGGGCTACGGGGCCTTCCCTGTGCCTGGGGCTCCAGGTGCGCCGGCCCCCGGGATGGTGCCTGCGCCGATGATGGCTCCGGCACCCGTCAAGGTACGTGCTCCATCCGGTGCTGAGGCGTGGAGTGCGGGGCTGTTCGGGTTGCTGGTGTTTGTGCCGGGCTTCAATGCGCTGCTGGCTGCGGTGGCGATGATCGTGATCGGCCTGTGGGACAAGAAGGATCTGCGTGAGCCGGCCCGGACGAATCGTCGTCGGGCGGCGAGCTGGGGGCTGACGCTGCTGCTGGTGGAGGTGGCTCTGATAGTGATCCAGATCGCCGTGGTCTCCGTTGCGAACGACTTCGATGAGTCGCCGTCTTTCATTCCGTGGGGCACCCCGATCATCATGGCGCTGGTCATGGTCGGGGTCCACGTGCTGGTGTGCTCCGTCCAAGCGATCCGGGCCTACCGCGGCAAAACCACCCGCTTCGGAGGCATCCCCTTCTTCCGCTGACCACAACCCACATCACTGACGGTCCCCACGCTCCCACTGCACCTGGTCCCGGAAGCGGGAGCCACAAGGGACCTCGGCGTCACCCGCCGAAGCGGTATCTCAGCTCCCGAAGGGAGTCAGATTCGGAATCGGCAGCGCACCGGCGAAGGCCAGGATGAAGAACACGGCGCCAACACCCAGCATGCCCATCACCAGGTTCCTTCTGCCGCTGTCGCTGGGGGTGAACGAGTTGAGCATATGTGCGCCACCGCGTCGCGTCGCCGCCCCCCACGGCGCCAGCCACAGGATGAGAAGGTACGAGGCGATCTCGGTGAAATAGAGGATGTAGTAGCGACTAGTGGGGGGGAACGATCCGAGAATCGGGGCGTCGTCGTTCACCGCACCCGCCGAGTAGAAGAACGTGAGAAGGACGGTCGCGGTCCCCAAGGCCAGGAGAAAAGCGAAGCCAACAGATATCAGCGAGCGCAACAAGTACCACGGGCTCATCGCCCACATGCGGGAGTTGTCCGACGGAGCGGTGCCGCCGCGCTGGAGCCGGTTCCAGCGCCGAGCGTCCTGCGCCCGGCCCACAGTGCCGGCGATCGCCGTCAGAATCGCCCCGACAATCGCCATCCAGCCCGGTCTGACGATCCCGATCGAGGACAGCATGAACCACAGGGCCAGCATCGCCAGCGGGCGACGCACCGGCTCCTGCGCCCAATCAGGCAGCTCACCCGGGTGCCGGGGAGCGTTGAACCGGCGGACCTGCGCACCCGAGGAACCCGCCGCCATCGCCCCGGTCATCGCACCTGCAGGCGCAGCCGTCGGACCGGCGAGGGCCCGGGAGTAGCCGGGCTGATACGCCGTCGGATGCTGTCCCGAGTAGGGGAACATCGGCACCTGCCCGGACGGCGCCGGCCGCGGGTAAGCACCAGACGTGGCCGCAGGCGCAGGAGCACCCACGCCGTACTGCATTGACTGCGCCCCCATCGAGGGCATCGCCGAACCGCTCTGGTGCCACGAACGCGGCGGAATGGCCGGCGGGGGCTGCGCGGAAGCGCCGGAGGCGGCCGACGGCGTCGCGTAACCGTACCCGCCCTCCGCGCCGGAGGCCGCGGAGACAGGACTGCCGTATGCGGCCGGGGAGGCCGAGGTCGCGCTGCGAGCATCGCGAGGGGATCCCGGGGCCGAGCCGTAGCCCGAGACGAAGGTGCTGGTGCTCCGCGCCAGCTCACTGGACTCCGGCTCCTCGTCCTCGGGCCCCAGGAGCCGGTCGACCGCCTCCTGCCCGGTCCCGCCCTCGGCGATCTCATCGAGCACCTCCAGCAGACCGTCCGGGTCCAGCCGGTTGTCCGCCTCAGGGGCGAGCGCCGCCGTGAACGCCCGCGCCAGCGCCGGGCTCTCCTCCTCCAGGTTGCCCAGCTCCGGGGTGCCCGCGTAGACGCGCCGGAAGACCACCTGCCAGGCGCCCGAACCGAAGGGCGCCAGTCCGGTGACGGTGAACAGGAGCACGCCGGCACAGGCGTACCAGTCGACGTCGGAATTCGGCTCCCCGCCGTCGAGCATCTCCGGAGGGATGAATCCCGGTGTGCCCGTGACCTGCCCGGTCTGCGTGAGCCGGACGTCGTCGGCCACCTGGGCGATGCCGAAGTCGATGAGAACCGGCCCCTGCGCACTGAGCATGACGTTGGAGGGCTTGAGGTCGCGGTGGATGACGCCGGCGGCGTGCACCGCGCGCAGCGAGTCGACCAGCCCGTGGGCCAGGTCGGCCAGGTCGCGGGCGTCGGTGGTCAGGTCGTAGACGCCCTCGTGCTCCACCTCGTGCTGCAGGGTGGGGCCCTCAATGAGCTCGGTGATGACGAAGGTGATGCCCTGGGAGCCGTCCCCGGTCTCAATGTCCAGGATGCGCGCCACGCGCGTGTCCCTCACGCGGGCCAGGACGCTGGCCTCCCGCTCCAGGCGGCGCCGAGCCGTGGGGTCCGCGGCGATCTGCGGGTGGAGGATCTTCATGGCCACGTGGCGCCCACCCTCATCGGTGGCCTCCCACACCACGCCCATGCCCGCCCGGCGCCCAGGCGACGCAGAAGCCGGTATCCCCCACCAGGGTGCCGGCGCGCAACTTGCTCAGGGTGACCGGCTCGCCCGCGTGCGCGTCGAAGTTCTGCGTCATGTCCCCCACAGTACCGGGCCGGATTCACTCGTGGGCGCCCCGAACCTGTGGGGCTCTTCGCCCGACTGTGGGCCATGTCGCGGGAGTAAAACCAGTGATGGAGCCACATCGCCGGTCCTGGGACAGGTGGTTTCCGGCGGTGGGGATGGGGAGGTCTCCACCGGCCGCTGTCCGGGGGCGGGCCGACCCGCCCGCGGCCCGTCATCGACCCCGTCCGTGGTCCGTCACCGACCCGCCACTGACCCGACGGCGGTCTTTCACCGCCATCGCCGTGGAAGACCACCCTGGCTGTTTGCTGGGAATCACTAGTCAAAGTGGGGAACCTGTGTCAAGATGAGCCCGTCCGCGGTCGAATGGCTGACCGCGGCACGTGTCAATGCGGACACGCATCGGCACCTTTCACGACGGATCGTCCGGCACGTACCTGCCGGTGAAGGGAAGCACCACTCATGGCAACTGTGACTTTCGAGAACGCCACGCGCATTTACCCGGGCAATGACCGCCCCAGCGTGGATGCTCTCAACCTCGAGATCGCCGATGGCGAGTTCCTCGTACTCGTTGGCCCCTCCGGCTGCGGTAAGTCCACCTCCCTGCGCATGCTCGCGGGCCTGGAGGACGTCAACGCCGGCCGTATCCTCATTGGTGACCGCGACGTCACCGACGTTCAGCCCAAGGACCGTGACATCGCCATGGTCTTCCAGAACTACGCGCTCTACCCGCACATGACCGTGCACGACAACATGGGCTTCGCCCTCAAGATCGCCGGTACCCCAAAGGCCGAGATCGACAAGCGCGTGCGCGAGGCCGCCAAGATCCTCGGCCTGACCGAGTACCTGGACCGCAAGCCCAAGGCGCTCTCCGGTGGTCAGCGTCAGCGTGTGGCCATGGGCCGTGCCATCGTGCGCAAGCCCAAGGTCTTCCTCATGGACGAGCCGCTGTCCAACCTGGACGCCAAGCTCCGTGTGCAGACCCGCACCCAGATCGCCTCGCTCCAGCGCTCGCTGGGCGTCACCACGGTCTACGTCACCCACGACCAGACCGAGGCCCTCACCATGGGTGACCGCATCGCGGTCCTCAAGGACGGCGTGCTCCAGCAGGTCGGCACCCCGCGCGAGATGTACGACCACCCCGCCAACGACTTCGTCGCCGGCTTCATCGGCTCACCGGCCATGAACCTGGGGCAGTTCACGGTCAAGGGTGACGTCGCCACCGTCGGCGCCGCCAAGATTCAGCTGTCCAAGGCGACCCTGGACGCCATCACCCCCGAGGACGGAGGCAAGGTGACCATCGGGTTCCGCCCCGAGTCGCTCGACGTCGTCTCCGCCCAGGACGAGCACTCCATCCCGGTGCGCCTGTCCTTCGTCGAGGAGCTGGGTTCCGACGCCTACATCTACGGTGAGCTCGTCGGCGCCGAGGACTCCGAGGCCAAGCTCGGCTCCGGTGAGGACTCGAGCCAGATCATTGTGCGCGTGCCCCCGCGTACCGCCCCCGAGCCGGGCGAGACCGTCTATGTGCGGATCCGCCCCGGTCAGGAGCACATCTTCTCCGCCTCCACCGGCAAGCGCCTGCCTGCCTGAGGATGCTGAGCGCGACGGCGCCGTTCCCCAGCCCGGGGGCGGCGCCGTCGTCGCGCTCACCGAGGCGGGACCGGGCCGGTGCGGCCACCGCCTGATGGGAGCCGCTCCGACGCCGACACTGTAAAAAGTGTGGTCGGCGGCTCATGTCTCGAAAAAGCAAAAATGGGTTCTGGCCTGAAAGAATGACCTCATGTCCCAGTCCATGAAGATCACGGCGGCAACGATTGACCCGGCGCTGCTCGACCTCCCCTGGGAGACGGCGTTGGAGGAGTGGCCCACCGAAGTCCTTGCCGCGCTGCCCCGTGGTCTGTCGCGCCATATCGTGCGCTTCGTCAACCTCTCCGAGCGCGTCATCGCGGTCAAGGAGATCGGCGAGTCCGTGGCGCATCGCGAGTACGAGCTCCCTGCGCGACCTGTTGCGGCTGGGGCGCCCTGCGTGCACCCGACGGCGGTCATCACCGGCCGCAGCAGCGTCACCGGTGAGGAGCTCAACTCGGTGCTCATCACCGAGCACCTGTCCTACTCCCTGCCCTACCGGGCTCTTTTCAGCCAGTACATGCGGCCCGAGACCGCCACCCGACTCATCGACGCGCTCGCCGTGCTGCTGGTGCGCCTGCACCTGCTGGGCTTCTACTGGGGGGACGTGTCCCTGTCCAACACGCTCTTCCGCCGCGACGCCGGGGCCTTCGCCGCCTACCTGGTGGGATGCCGAGACCGGAGAGCTCTCACCCCGAGGGGCTCACCGACGGCAAGCGCCTCTACGACATCGACGTGGCCCGCACCAACATCATCGGCGAGCTCATGGACCTTCAGGCCGGCGCCCTGCTGGAGCCGACCGTGGACACCATTGAGGTGGGGGATCGGATCGTCAGCCGCTACACCGAGCTGTGGGAGGTGCTCACCGCCGAGGAGTCCTTCTCCATGGATGAGCGCTGGCGCCTGCGCCGCCGGGTCGAGAAGCTCAACGAGATGGGCTACGACGTCGCCGAGCTCACCATGAACACCGACTCCCGGGGCGACCACATCACTATTCAGCCCAAGGTTGTCGACGCCGGCCACTACCACCGCCAGGTGATGCGACTGACCGGCCTGGACGTCCAGGAGCGCCAGGGTCAGCGCATGCTCAACGACCTGGAGGCCTACCGGGCCATCACTGGCCGCAGCGAGGACCCCATCGAGCTCGTGGCCCACTCCTGGCTGGCGGAGGTCTTCGAGCCCACCATTCACTCAGTCCCCGTCGAGCTGCGCCGTAAGCTGGAGCCCGCGGAGATCTTCCACGAGATCCTCGAGCACCGCTGGTACATGTCCGAGGCCCAGGACCGCTACGTCACCACCCAGGAGGCGGTGGAGGACTATGTGGCCACGGTACTGCCCCAGCACCGTGACGAGCGGGCCTACCTGGGGGTCGGGGACACCCAGGAGATGGAGGCGATCGTCGTCGACGATGACATCGACGAGCCGCTGCCCGATGACGACGCCGAGTTCGCCGCCCGCGACGAGCAGACCCTGGCCGACTACGCCGCCAACCCCTACGGCTTCACCGCCGGCATGAAGTTCAAGGGGGAGTAGGGCGCGCTCCGCAGACCGGGCGGTGCGACGGCGTCGTCGGCGCAGGTGGTGACCGGCCGGTTGATAGCCTGATCTCGATCAGCTGAGGCGATGAGAAGGGCTGTGACGGAGACATGAGCGAGGACGCCCCCGCATTCCAGGCCCTGCCCGGGGCCACGCCGCAGAACAGCGCCTTTCATCGACCTGTACTTCGACCCGTCCATCTCAATGCCGGGCAAGAGCACCGTGTCCGTCACGATCAACGGCTGGGCGATGCGCCTGTCCGCGGGCCAGTTCGTGAGGATCGCGGTGCCCCCGGGGTCGGCGAGCGTCGTCGTCGACCACTACGCGGCCTTCCTCAGTCCCAAGCCGCGCCTCCAGTTCGCCGTGCAGCCCGGACAGGTGGTCTCGGTGTTCTACCGCGCATCGATCCTTCGAGGCGACCCGGGGGCGCTGAGCATAGGAAAGCATCGCGGCATGTCCCAAACCGAGAAGGGATCGCTGATCTTCGCACTGGTGGTGCTGCTGTCGATTCTCGTCGCTGGCGTGGTGCCGTTGTTGATCTTCTTGAGCTTGGGGATGCCTGAGTAGCCCGCCGGCGCACCTGCGGCTTGCGGGGCGGCTTACGAGCGGGGACATTCCACGCGGCCGGGTGCATGTCGTCCCCGGAGGGGGACATCTCACGCGTTCGACGGATTCCTGTCCCTGACGGCGTCGAAGGTCCCCGGACGTAGAAAATGTCCCCGACGCGTCGAAGGCCCCCGTGGGTGGTGCCAGATGTCCCCGGTGGCGGGCTCTCAGGCGCCGAGCTCCTCGGCGACCAGGGCCATCTCCTCGTCGGCGCGGCGGCGCAGCTCGCGGTGACGCGTCCAGGAGGCCAGCGAGACCTCGGTGATGGCATCCACCAGCAGGGAAGGCCCCACGGCCGCCACCCCGCCCGGGAGGTTCCCGGTCGAGCGACGACGGCGCACGGCGGCACCCACGAGTGCCCCGCCCAGACCCGCCTCGAGCAGCGCGGCGCCCTGCACTGCCCACGAGCTTGTCCGTCACCGTGCGCACGTAGCCCTGCCAGAAGGCCGAGCCCGGGGTGGAGGGTCGGCCAGCAGCAGGCCCACGCTGCGCCCACGGCGTTGGACAGCCCGCGCGGCTCGTGCACGACGACGCTGGGAACTTCCACCGGCGCCAGGCGGCCGGTGAGGACCTCCAGCACCAGTCGGGCAGGCCCAGGGCCTGAAGCATCGCGGCGAAACCGTCGATGCCGGGCTGGACGATGGCGGCGGCCGCGGCCTCCAGGTCGGCGCCCGGCATGGCGTCGACGATCCCCGACGCATCGGTCAGGTCCGCCAGGAGCTCGTCCACCAGGGACCTCAGGGCCGGGCTGGCTCCTTGACCCCGCCCCACACGTAACGCGACGTCATGCCCCAGGAGAAGACCGCGTCATCCCTCAGGGTCCCCGGTGGGGATGGCGCGGATGGACATGTCCCGGAGTCGGAGGTCAGCACCAGGGCCGGCAGGGACTCCTCGTCCCAGCCGAAGGTGCCCAGCTCCGTGCCCTCACCGGAGCATGACGATGCGGCGGTCCAGGCTCGGCGTCGAGGCCACCGCCAGGGGCCGTTCCAGCAGGGTGGCCTGCAGCGGCACCATGCAGGCGCTCATCGGGGAGATCACCACGGTGCGGGCGCTGGCCGAGCCGTGGTGGGAGATCGTGGGCAGCCTCGACGTCGTCGGGCAGGGGCGTTGAAGGCCGCCGGCCACTGGCGACATCGGCCGTGAACTCCCCGGGCCAGGGACTCCACGAGCTCACTGACCTCGGGCCGGGCACAACGCCCCGCGCGAGGGCTGGGCGTCACCGCGACCCGGCCCTCGACGTCGGTCGCGAGGGGGTGAGGCTGAGCAGGTGGGTGGTGGCCGGGGAACCACCCAGGCGCACGACCACCCCGCGCTCGGCGAAGGCGTCGGCGACCGCCTCCGGCGTCGTGCCCGGCGCGATGAGCACGCCATCGGTGCGGTTCCAGCGCTGCGAAGCGTCCTGGGCCATGGGGACCTCCTGTGGGATCGGATGCGGCCCATTGTGTCAGCAACGGGCCGTCATGGAGAAGTGTAAACCGGGCGCTTTCGACCTGGTCGGCCGGATCGGCCGGCTCTGCCGAGGGCTGCCGGCCCTGAGCGGCGGTGTGGGTCAGCTGCCGCTGCCGGCGGCCCGCGCCGCAGACGGTCGACCTCGTAGAGGCTGATACCCGTGGCCACGGCCGCGTTGAGGGACTCCACGCTGCGGCTGATCGGCACCGAGGCCAGCACGTCGCAGGTCCGCGCACCAGGCGGGACAGGCCCGCGCCCTCCGCGCCGGTCACCAGCACCAGGGGCGCAGTCGGCCAGGGTGAGGTCCTCGATGTCGGTGCTGCCCGAGCCGTCCAGGCCGACGACGAAGCAGCCCTCCTCTTCCAGCTGCCCAGGGTGCGCACGAGGTTCGTCTCGCGGGCCACGCGTACCGCGGCGGCGGCGCCGGCGGACACCTTCCACACGGTGGCGTTGACGCCCACCGAGCGGCGTTCGGGGATGATGACGCCGTCGGCCCTGAAGGCCCGGCGCTGCGCAGGACCGCGCCGAGGTTGTGGGGGTCGGTCACCTGGTCCAGGGCCACGAGCAGCGGCGTGCGGCCCAGGGCTCGGGCGCGCTCCAGCAGGTCCAGGGCGGTGGTGTACTCGTAGGCGGGCACCTCGATGGCCACGCCCTGGTGGGCGGCGGAGTCGGTCAGGGGCGTCCAGGTCCAGCTTGGTGGTCTCCAGCACCGGGGCGCCCAGCAGGGGCGGCGCGGCGCACCACGGCGCCCAGGCGCTCGTCGGACTGGGCGGAGACCGCCATGAAGACCCGGGTGATGGGCACCGAGGCGTAGGCGGCCTCGGCCACGGCATTGCGCCCGCACAGGATCTCGTGACCCCCGGGCACGTCGAAGCGGCGCTTGATCTTCTCAAGCTGCTTGGCCCGGGTGGGCTGGGCGGCCCGGGCCTCGGCGAGGCCTTCGCCCGGGCCTTGGGGTAGCCGACGCGGTTCTCCGCGCGCGGGGTGGGACCCTGCCCTCCAGGCCCTTGCGGCGCTGGCCGCCGAGCCCTTCGTGGGGCCCTTCTTCGAGCCGGGGCGGCGCTTGGCGCCGGGTACTGCTCGTTGCCGGGCATCCGGCCTCCTGTTCGTGACGGTGTGAGTTGCTCAGTAGTGGATGGTGGGTGGGCCGCTCAGGCCAGGTGCCAGCGGGCGCCGGAGGGTCCTCGACGACGACGCCGGCCCCGGTCAGCTTGTCGCGCAGAGCGTCGGCGCGCGACCAGTCCTTGGCGGCGCGGGCCTGGGCCCGCTCGTCGAGGTCGTGGCGGATGAGCCGGTCGAGGGCCTCCATGGCGGCGCCGCCCTGGGAGGAGCCGACGCCGTCGAGCACGCGGGCACGCCAGGGCTCGGCCAGCGGGTCCAGGCCCAGGACGTCGAGCTGGGCGCGCAGGGTCAGGGCGAGGTCGACCACCGAGGCGCGCAGGTCGGCGTCGGTCCCCTGGCTGCCGCTCGAGCAGCCTTGGTGAGGGCCACGTTGAGGGCCTTGAGGGTGGCGTGGACGACCGCCATGGCGCCGGCCAGGTTGAGGTCCTCATCCATGGCGGCCGTGAACTCGGCCGGCAGGGACCGGGCACGCACCTGCTCGGCGGGGGCGTCGACGGGGTTAGGCTCCTCCGTCGTCGCAGAACTCGTAGGCCCGCAGGATCGCACCGGACAGGCGCTCCCACAGGGCGTCGGCGTCGGCGAGGGTCTCCTCGGAGAACTCCACGGTGGAGCGGTGGTGGACGGTGCCCAGGGCCAGGCGCAGCACGGCGGCGTCGTAGCGCTTGAGCAGCTCGGCCACCACCAGGGAGTTGCCCAGCGACTTGCTCATCTTCTCGCCCTTGATGGTCACCCAGGCGTTGTGGACCCAGTGGCGCGCGAAGCCCCAGCCGGCGCCGTGAGACTGGGCCTGCTCGTTCTCGTGGTGCGGGAAGCGCAGGTCGATGCCGCCGCCGTGGATGTCGAAGGTCTCGCCCAGGTAGCGGCGCGACATGGCCGAGCACTCCAGGTGCCAGCCGGGCCGGCCCCGGCCCAGGGGGCGTCCCAGGCGGCGTCGGCCGGCTCGGTGGGCTTGGCGGCCTTCCACAGGGCGAAGTCGCGCGGGTCGCGCTTGTCGGCCTCGACGTCGTCATCCAGCTGGGACTCGTCCTCGGTGGTGGCCAGGTCCTCCAGGCGCTGGTTGGTCAGCGAGCCGTAGTCGGGCAGGGAGCGCACGTCGTAGTAGACGTTGCCGGACTCGCCGACGTAGGCGTGACCGGCATCCAGCAGGCGCTGGACCAGGTCGATCATCTCGGGGATGTGGCCGGTGGCGCGCGGCTCATAGGTGGGGGCGGCAACGCCCAGGGCGCGGTATGCGGCGTCGAACTCCCGCTCGAAGCGCTGGGCCCAGGCCCACCACGGCACCGGAGGCTCGGCGGCGGCCGACTTGCTGAGAATCTTGTCGTCGATGTCCGTGACGTTGCGGATGAGGTGGACCTCCTGGCCGCTGCGCTCCAGCCAGCGGCGCAGGACGTCGAAGGCGATGCCGCTGCGCATGTGGCCGATGTGGGGCGAGCCCTGGACAGTGGCACCACACGGGTAGATCGTCACCAGGCCGGGGGTGGCCGTGGGGGCCAGCGGCACGATCGCGCGGGCGGCGGAGTCGTACAGACGCAGGGCCGGGCGCACCCGCGGGAGGCGGGGGAGGCGGCAGGGCCCGTGGACTCAGGGGACTCAGTGGGGGTGGTGCTCACGGGCACAGGCTACCTGGCCGCCCGCCACCGGTGTCCACTGGGGTCAGGGCTTTTTCCCGAGGTCGCCGACGTCGCGTTCGTATCTTGCGTCGTGCGTCTCGAGGGGTAGAGGATACGAAGGCGCGCTCTACGGTACGACCGCGTGGACGGCGTCGGGCACCGGGTAGACCAGGGCGGTGGCGACGGCGAGCAGGCCCCTCGGTGCGGCCCAGAGCCCAGGTGGTCGGTGGTGGTGGCGGTGAAGGAGACCCTGGCGGAGGCGGCCTCGGACAGTGCCCGGGAGGCCTCGGCGGAGCGTGCGGCCACGCGCGGGCGCTCGCCCACGAGCTGGACGGCGATGTTGCCGATCTCGAAGCCGGCCTCGCGCACCCGGCGGGCGGCCTCGCTCAGGAGCGTGGCTCCGGAGGCCCCTTCCACCGGGGCTCGGCGGTGCCGAAGTTCGAGCCCAGGTCGCCCAGTCCGGCGGCCGAGAACAGGGCGTCGCAGCAGGGCGTGGGCGACGACGTCGCCGTCGGAGTGGCCGGCCAGGCCCACCTCACCGGGCCACCCAGGCAGGCCAGGTGCATGGGGGTGCCCGAGTCGGGGGCGGCGAAGGCGTGCACGTCGGTGCCGATGCCGGTGCGTGGCAGGAACCGGGCGATCTGGTCCAGGTCGATCGTGGCGGGGCCGGCGGCGTGGCGGGCCCCGGGAGCGTGACGGGGGCTGAGAGCCGGAGGCGGTGTCGACGGCTGCGGCGTGAGCGGGCTGGGCGGAGTGTTCCGACTGGTCTGACTGGCGTTCGGACATGAGGCCGTGTCTACCAGACGGGGTCCGGGCGCGCAGATGGGGCTTGGGCGCGTTGCGACTGGGCGGGCTCCGGTCGTCGTCGGCCCAGGCTGGTAGCGGACCGACAGAGCGAGCGCTGGCAGGGGCGGGGCCGGTGCTGCCCACTGTTGGAGTGTGAGGTCTGTGGGCGGTGTACTGCACGAGGTTGGGGGTGCTACTGGGGAGGGGTTGGGTGTACTGCGTGGGGGTCGGGGGTTCGTGCAGTATGGATAACCCTTGGCCAGTGGATCCCGACCCTCGTGGAGTAGGCCTGGCCGGCAGGCGGCAGGCCGGCCCCGACGTCGTCTTGGGGAAGTTGTCCCCGACCCTCGTGGAGTGCGGATTTCCAGGTCAGGCGCGGGACCACAGGTGAACGAATGCGAGCTCAATCCACAGGGCTGGCCGCAGCGGGTGCCCGACGCCATCGCAGTGCGCAACCTTGAGACGTGACTCCGCGACCATCAGCCCCTGGTTCTGTCTCCGATCTGCGTCCGCGTCTGCTGCATACATCGCGCTGCTCCCGCCGTGGCTGTCTTCCTTCGCGTGGCTGGATCCGTCTGGCGCGTGGTCACTACTGGCTGCCGGATCGTGATGCTGAGCGCTGGCAGCATCGTTACACCTTGTCGTTGGCGCGGGCTATGGTCGCCCAGCGCACCCAGCTGTCCACGGCCTATCTGTCGCACACCTCAGCGGCCCTGGTGCTTGAGCTCGACATGTTCTCCCAGGAGCCCGATGTCTCACCTCGCGGTGTCCTGCGCCCCGAACCAGGTCCATACCGTTCTACCCCGTATCTGGGTTCCGGCCCGCGGTACGCCTGCGCTGATCTCTGAAGGCCCCTCGGACTCCTCCGGCTGCCGGGACGTCAACCTATGGCGACGTCGTCTTGCGCTGATGCCGGATGAGGTCGAGTCCATGGGAGAGACAGTGACGACGACGGCGGTGCGCACGGCCTACGACTGCGCCTTCGACGAGCCGGCGCACAACGCGCTCGCCATCGCCGACTCCGTGCTGCGTCGCTGCTGTCAGCCGGACCGGGAGCGGCCCGAGCGGTGCTCGGCGGCGATTGATCGAGTGAGGCGGGAATGGGCGCGGATGCTCAAGCGTGAGCCGAGACGCCGCGGGGTGGCTCAGGCTCGGGCGGTGCTAGGACTGGCGACGCCGTTCTCCGAGTCAGCACTTGAGAGCGCGGTGCGCTGGCTGGTCCTGGTCCTGGGGCTGCCGATCCCGCAGGTGCAGTACCCCATTGATGCTCCCGAGGGGCGCTGGTGGGTGGATCTGTGCTGGCCCGGGAAGAGGCTCGTTCTGGAGGCCGACGGCAGAAAGAAGTACCAGGGTTCCGAGGATCTGTGGAAGGAGAAACGGCGCCAGGACGGGATCGAGGCGCAGGGGTGGACGGTGCTGCGCGTGTCTTACGGAGACATGATGCGTCCGGATCGGCTCGGCGCAAAGATTCTCACGAGGTTCCCGCCTGCGGAGGTTGCGCGCCTGCGGCCGCGGCAGGAGTTGGAATGGGCAGGGATGCGTCTGGAGGCTGGTCTGCGGGAGGCCTCGTTGCTGGGGCAGCGGCTTCCCCGAGGATCGGCCGGGCTTGTTCCATGAGGCAAGGGCTGCCGTCGTCGACTGTCGGGGAGCGTGCGTCAGGAAGTGAGGCTGCGTGCCGCCAGATGGAGTCTGTTGATCTGGAGAACGACGGAAGGGAGCCAGATAGGCCGCATGCTGTGTGCGGGCGGGGCCAGTGCCGCCCGCTGTTGGAGTGTGAGGTCTGTGGGCGGTGTACTGCACGAGGTTGGGGGTGCTACTGGGGGAGGGTTGGGGTGTACTGCGTGGGGGTCGGGGGTTCGTGCAGTATGGATAACCCTTGGCCAGTGGATCCCGACCCTCGTGGAGTAGGGCGATTCGCAGTGCTCCGCCTCACCCTGGCCGGCTGAGCAGCCCTCACGGGCGTGATTCCACCGAAGGGACTGGCCGGCGCCGGCAGGGCCGGGCCCCTGACGCCGCCTCAGGGCAGGCGCCAGTCCACGGGGGCGGCCCCCATCTCGGTGAGGATCGTGTTGGCGCGGCTGAAGGGACGCGATCCGAAGAACCCGCGCGAGGCCGACAGAGGGGACGGGTGCGGTGAGGGCAATGATGGGTGTCTGCCCCAGCATCGGGGTCAGCGACTGCGCCGGCCGCCCCCACAGGATCGCCACGAGCGGGCCGCCGCGCTCCACCAGGGCCTCGATCGCCCGCTGCGTCACCTTCTCCCAGCCCCAGCCCTTGTGCGAGGCCGGAGCCCCCGGGCGAACGGTGAGCACCCGGTTGAGCAGCATGACGCCCTGCTTGCACCACGGCGTCAGGTCCCCCGACGTCGGCCGGGGAACGCCCAGGTCGCTGACCAGTTCACGAAAGATGTTCTCCAGGCTGCGTGGGGCTTGACGCCGGGCGCCACCGAGAAGCTCAGCCCCATGGGGTGCCCGGGGTGGGGTAGGGGTCCTGGCCGACGATGAGGACGCGCACGTCGTCCATCGGGTACGTGAAGGCGCGCAGGACGTCGGCCCCCTGCCGGGAGATACCCGACGCCGGGAGGCCACCTCCCTGACGCAGCCGCTCCCCAATCTCATGGACCGTGGGCTCTACGGGGCCAGGGCGCGCGCCCAGGAGGGGTCGATGATCTCGGACAGGGGCTTAGCGGATGTCACGCCGCGAGCCTAACGGCCCATCGCCGGCACCTGCAGGATCTTGCCGGACCAGATGTCACGGTCGTGTGAGCCGGACGTGGTGAGCAATACCCGACGAACGGCGCTCGGACCGGTATCTTGTGAGCGTGAGCAACTATGACTACCCCGAGGACGAGTTCGACGTCGGCGATGATGACGGCCCGGTTCCCGTGGGCGTGCACCGGGCCCAGGTGCCCCGGTGGCGCAGCTGGGCCCCGCTGCTGGCGATCATCATCATTGTCCCGGCGCTCGCCTGGGGCGCGGTGACGCTGTTCCTCAACAGCTCGGGAGGCTCCGGCTCATCGGACGCAGTCTCCTCCACTCAGCCCGCCCAGGGCGGACAGGGTGGACAGGCCGCTGACAAGCAGGCTGCCGACAAGAAGGGCGCCGCCGCCTCGGCCAAGCCCAGCGCATCGGCCAGCGCCTCCGGCAACGTCGACTTCAACACCAAGGTCACGGTGTCCAACGGGACGTACACCGATGGTCTGGCCAAGGGGGCCAGTGAAAAGCTCACCAACGGCGGCTTCACCTCGGTGGAGGTCATCGCCGGGGTCTACGAGAACGCGGAACCGGCCGCGTCGACGGTCTACTTCAGCTCCCCGGAGGCCCGCCCCGCCGCCGAGGAGGTCGGCAAGCGCCTGGGGATCAGCAACGTGGCCGAGGGCACGGAGGAGAGCACTCAGGGCGCACCGATCGCGGTCATTCTGCGTGACGACTACAAGCCGCAGTAAAGGGCATGAGGCCACTGGCGCTTCCCGGGCGTCGTCGGATCCCTGACCCTCGCCGCGGCGGTCCCGCTCACCGCCGCCGCGGGCCCCTCTGGGGGCGGCTCCCACTTGATGGGCCGCGGCCGCCACGACCCGACCCTGCCTCAGCAGCGGTCTCGTCATGGGTGGGGGAGGAGCCCTGTACCCCTGGCCCCGGGTGACACGGTCACCTACGTCTCGGGGACCCGCCTGCCCGAGGCCCCTGAACCGTGGGGCCTGGCGACCGCGCAGCGGGACGCCCTGGCCCGTCAGGCGCTCGCCCGCCGCAAGGCGGCCCGCCTCACCTCAAGGCAGGTGGGCGGACCTGGCTAACGACGCCCTGACCGACCCACTGGCCCTGACTGGGCCGGCACTCGTCGGCCGGCCCCGTCGGCTCCCTGCCGGCCCGGCCGCCCGGCCGACGACGTCACCGACTCCCACCCCCGCCGACAGCGCTGCTCCCTCGACCGCGGGGCCTGCCGACCTTGAGGACCGCGACGCCTGCAACCCCCTCCCGCAGGGGGTGGAGATCTTCCGTCGGGCGCGGTCGTTGCGGCGCCCGTAAGCATCTGGCGCTGCGTCTGGCCCCGGGACGCGGCCTTCGCAGCGGCCGCACTCAGCGCGGTGAACCTGGCCGATGAGGCGCTCGGGGTCCTGGGCAACTTTGGCCTCCTGGCAGCGGGCCGACGGCGGCTTCGAGGCCCGCTACACCAGCAGCGGCCGGGTGCCCGACAGCCGCCCCGCCCAGGTCGACGGCGCCGGATGGTTCCTGTGGGCCGCGGGCCGGCTCTGGCTGACGGCGTGCCCGCCGCCAACCTGCGTGACCGCCTGGGAGCGCCCCTGGCGCGCTCCACCTCCCGGCTCCTGGGGGTCACGGATACGCCCTCGTACCCTGCCCGCGGTCTCACCCTGACTACTGGGAGGTCGCCGAGACGGTCCTCACCCTGGGGCGGCCGCCCCGGTGCTCCTGGGGCTCGAGGCGGCGACGGCGCTGACCCGCCGGAGTCGACCTCGGCACCCCCGTGGAGGGCCTGGCCGACCGGGTGGCGGCGGTGCGCAGCGCCATGGAGCGCAACTTCGCCCCCACCTGGGGCCGCCACCTGCGGCGCGACGACGTCGACGCCGCCATCACCCCTGATCCTGCCGCCCCTCACCCGGCCACTGGCCGAGGCCCGCGCAGTGCGGCAGACGGCGGCCGCACGCATGCGACGCCCGCCGGGGCCTCGCCCCGGCTCCCGGCTGGCGCGATGACGGTGTCTCCTGGACGCCGGAGACCGCCCTCATGGCCTGGTCGGCCCTGTCGCTGGAGATGGAGGAGGAGGGAACCCGGCTGCTGTCGTGGCTCGAGTCGCACCGCACCGGCGCCGGCGCCCTGCCGGAGAAGGTCCTGGCCGACGGCGCCCCGGCGGGTCCCGCACCCCTGGCCTGGACCTGCGCACTCATCCTGCTGGCCACCGCCTCACGGGCAGCCGGCCGGCCCTCATGACCCGGGCCGCCGCCCCGGGGGCAGGACCGCCCGCGGGCCCGGCGCGATTCCCTGCTTCGCCATCGGAGGATTCAGTGCCGATGAGAACTGAGCTCCTTGCACTCAAGGGCTGAGAGTGCCAGCATTGCGGTTAGCACTCGGGCTCCTCGAGTGACAACGCATCCTTGAATGCACCAAGTTCATCCAGGCTGGAACGTGAGGGCCGGCGTCGGGCGTGACGTGAACGCCCGGGACCGACCCGTCCGTCGCGGGCACGAACCGGCCGCCCCTACCACGCAGTGGAGGAAACTCAATGTCCAAGATCATCGCCTTCGACGAGGAGGCCCGCCGCGGCATGGAGCGCGGCCTCAACACCCTCGCCGACACCGTCAAGGTCACCCTGGGCCCCAAGGGCCGTAACGTCGTGCTCGACAAGAAGTGGGGCGCCCCCACGATCACCAACGACGGCGTGACCATCGCCAAGGAGATCGAGCTCGAGGAGCCCTACGAGAAGATCGGCGCCGAGCTCGTCAAGGAGGTCGCCAAGAAGACCGACGACGTCGCGGGTGACGGCACCACCACCGCCACCGTCCTGGCCCAGGCCCTGGTGCGCGAGGGCCTGCGCAACGTCGCCGCCGGCGCCAACCCGATCGCCGTTCGCCGCGGTATCGAGAAGGCCGTCACGGCCGTCGTCGAGCGCCTGCTGGCCGACGCCAAGGAGGTCGAGACCCAGGAGGAGATCGCGGCCACCGCCTCCATCTCCGCCGCCGACGAGCAGATCGGTGCCTTCATCGCCGAGGGCCCTGGAGAAGGTCGGCCACGAGGGCGTCGTCACCGTCGAGGAGTCCAACACCTTCGGCCTCGAGCTCGAGGGTCACCGAGGGGCATGCGTTTCGACAAGGGCTTCATCTCCCCTACTTCGTCACCGACCCCGACCGCCAGGAGGCCGTCCTGGAGGACGCCTACGTCCCTGCTGGTCGAGTCCAAGATCTCCAACGTCAAGGGACCTGCTCCCGCTGCTGGAGAAGGTCATGCAGACCGGCAAGCCGCTGGCCATCATCGCCGAGGACGTCGAGGCCGAGGCCCTGGCCACCCTCGTCGTCAACCGCATCCGCGGCACCTTCAAGTCCGTGGCCGTCAAGGCCCCCGGCTTCGGCGACCGCCGCAAGGCGATGCTGCAGGACATGGCGATCCTCACCGGCGGTACGGTCATCTCCGAGACCGTCGGCCTCAAGCTCGAGAACGCCACCCTGGAGGACCTGGGCCAGACCCGCAAGGTCGTCGTCACCATGGACGAGACCACCCTGGTCGAGGGCGCTGGCGACAAGGAGGCCATCGAGGCCCGCACCGCCCAGATCCGCCTCGAGATCGAGAACCCGACCTCGACTACGACCGCGAGAAGCTCCGAGCGCCTGGCTGCTGGCCGGCGGCGTCGCCGTCCTCAAGTCCGGTGCCGCCACCGAGGTGGAGCTCAAGGAGCGCAAGCACCGCATCGAGGACGCCGTGCGCAACGCCAAGGCCGCCGTCGAGGAGGGCATCGTCGCCGGTGGTGGCGTCGCCCTGCTCCAGGCCGCCGAGGTCCTCGACTCCCTCAAGCTCGAGGGTGACGAGGCCACCGGTGCCGCGATCGTCAAGGTCGCCGTGGAGGCCCCGCTCAAGCAGATCGCTGCCAACGCCGGCCTCGAGGGCGGCGTGGTCGTGGACCGCGTGCGCAACCTGCCCACCGGTGAGGGCCTCAACGCCGCCACCGGCGAGTACGTCAACCTGCTGGCCGCCGGCATCGCCGACCCGGTCAGGTGACCCGCCCGCCCTGCAGAACGCCGGTTCCATCGCCGGTCTGTTCCTGACCACCGAGGCCGTCGTGGCCGACAGCCCGAGCCCCCGGCCGCTCCGGCCGAGGGTGGCGCCGGCGACATGGGCGGCATGTACTGATCGACATGACTCCCAGCGAGCCAGTCATCACTTCGGTAGCCCGGCCGCGACGTCGGCCGGCCCTGGGGAATCACGGCGGGCCGTCTCTCACACATGTGAGGGGCGGCCCGCCGTCGTCGGCTCCTACCAGGCGCCCAAGGGCGCCGAGCCCGTGGCTGGAGCGGGGGCGGGAGCTGGTGCCGAGGTGGCGAAACGGCCCCGGTTGGAGGTCTCTGCGTCGTCGTAGCAGACGGCGGCGTTGTCCAGGCCAGGCTGATCTGATCGAGGTTGGACTGCACCTGGAGCTGGGTGAGGTGCCAGTCGGCCGCGCAGGCGGCCATGGAGTCCGACGCCGTCCCGGTCCAGCATGACTGGAGCAGGCCGATGTCGCCCCGCATGCCATCGACCTCGGTCTGGATCGTCGCGATACGGGTACGGGTCCGAGCGGCGGTGTCGGCCACCGCGGCGGTGTCGACGGGTAGGTGGGCATGAGGGGCGTCCTTTCGTGAGAGGCGGCCCGAGGGCCGTGCGCGGTGTGCCGGTGGTGCACCAAGGTGCGCGCTGTGCCTCTCACGGTAGGGGGCTGACCGGGTGGCGTACCGGGCGAGCAGCCGGCCCTGTGGAGCGGGTCCGCAGATCGCGGCCTGTGGCCCCGCAGGAGGCGGGCCGTTCCTGAGGAAGGGCCCGCCTGGGTGCCTCAGAGGTCCCGGGCGCCGTCGTCGATGATCTCCTCGGTGATGGGAGTGATCTCGCCGGTACGGGCCTCGCGCAGCTCCTTGGCCTCCTGGGTCTTGGCCCGCAGCTTCTCCGTGAGCTTGTCCCGCTCGGCCTGGACGCGGGCGCGGCGGTCCTCGGCCTCGTCGGAGCGGTTGCGTGAGCACATGAGCAGGTCCAGGTCCGCGATGCACGACTCCATGGAGGCCGTGTGCGTCATCGCCTCCTCGCCGTCCTTGTCCTCGCGCGCCTCGCCTCGCTCGGCAGGTGCGTCGGCGGGGCGGCGCGCTGAGGCCACGGCCGGAATCCCGCGGGCGGGGGTGCGTGGCGAGGACGCGCTCGACGGAGAGAGCGGCGACGCGGACGCCGCCGGCGCTGAGGATGCTGAGGGCGCTGCAGAGGCGGCTGTCGCCGCGCTCGTGGCCGATACGGTGGATCGCATGGCCCTGAGCTCGGTGGGGTTCAGACGCAGGGTGTTGCCGTCCTGGGCGGGGCCGTCCATGGGGTCCTCGGCGGGCAGCGCCTGGAAACCCAGCGGAGGGGTGCGGGGGTCGCGTTCCGCGGCCTCGCTCGGCCGCTCGGGGAACGGGGCCTGCAGCAGCGGTGGTACTGGCCAACGGGGTGACCGGGCGGTGCGTGCCGGCGCCTGGGCGGCTCCGATCTCGGGGGCCGCCTGATCGGCCGGCCCTTCCTGATCCTCGGCGAGCCTGCCGAGCTTCTCGTTGAGACGTCGTTGCTCGGCGGCCAGGTTCTCCCGGGCGGCGTGCTCCCAGCGCTGGCCCAACGGCGAGGTGGAAGAGGTGCTCACGGTCCAGGAGCCGGGAGACGATCGTCAGGCGGCCGCGCAGGTACTCCTCCAAGGGGATGTGGGAGTACTCCTCGCGCAGCAGCCGCACGTACTCGGCATAGGTCTGGGGGTCCACGGCCAGGGTGCCCAGGTCGGCGTCGATGAGGGCCTGGGCGTCGATGTCGTGCTCGTCGAGCATGTGCCGCTTGAGGTTGACGATGAGGCAGCACACCCGCTTGACCGTCTCCATCGGAACACCCAGGTGACGCAGGTCGGCCTCGGCGAAGGCCGCTGAGGCGGTCTCATCCTCGCCGCCGTTGCCGCGGATGACCTCCTCGACGTCGGAGGAGAAGACGCAGCCGTGGTACCAGCAGGCGACCCGCATGATGTCCGGGTTGTGCGACTCCTCGGCCAGCTCGTCGACCCTCGCGAGCATGTCGATGAGGTGGCGAAGGTTGTGGAAGCGACGGTCCGGTGTGGACCAGCGCTCGATGAGGAGCTCGCCGGCGGAGCCGATCGCCTCTGGGGGCTGCGTGGCGCCGATCGCCTTCACCGAGCGGGTGAAGGCCGGCAGGAGCCATTGCGGTGCGTCGATGACACCCATGGGTCAGTCTCCGTGTTGGAAATGGAACGCGTGCCATCGTAGGACTGTCCTTGCCGTGACGTCGACGTGACACAGTGTCTCGCGTGCCACTCTTGTGGACGATGCGGGGCGGCCGGCCCTGCCTGAGGCGCGGCGGCGGGGCCTACCAGGCCGGTGCGGGCGGCAGCTCGATGTGGACGGTGGCGCCGCCGCCAGGGGTCTGGAGCATCTGGACCGTGCCCGCGTGGGCGGCCACGATACCCAGCACGATCGCCAGTCCCAGGCCGGATCCGCCGGTCTCCCGGGTTGCGGGAGGTGTCTGAGCGGTAGAAGCGCTGGAAGACCTTCTCGGCCGCCTCCGGTGGCACGCCGTGGCCGTGATCGCGGACCTCGACGACGACGACCGGTTGCGCCGTCGGGTTGGCTCGCGGGGCGCCATACCGATGGCGATCTCCACCGGCGTCCCAGCGGGGGTGTGGCGCACCACGTTGCCCAGCAGGTTGGTGAGGATCTGGGAGAGGCGGTCGCGGTCGCCGATGACCTGGAGCGAGGGGGCCTCCTTGCCGGCGGCCTCGTCGCGGGGGTCGAGGGGGATGAGGCCGCAGTCGCGCTCGGGGGCCAGCACCATCATGTCGCTCAGGGCGCCGGCGGCCAGGTCGGTGAGGTTGACCGGCTCCATGGACATCTCCCGGCCCTCGTCGATCCGGGCCAGCTGGAGGAGGTCGTCCACGAGGCGCCCCATCCGGTTGGACTCGGTCTCAATGCGCCCCATGACCTCACCGGTCTTGTACGCGGGCACCCCGCCCATCCGGTAGAGCTCGCCGTAGCCGCGGATCGCGGCCAGGGGGGTGCGCAGCTCGTGGGAGGCATCGGAGACGAAGCGCGTCATCCGCTCCTGGGCCACGACCTGGGCGGCGAAGGAGCTCTCGTTCTGGGTGAGCATCGTGTTGATCGCCCGCTGCAGCGAGCCGACCTCCGTGGTGCGCGGCTCGGTCACCAGGATGCGGGCGGACAGGGGTCGCCGTGGGCGATCCGGGCGGCCACGCCCTCGATCTGGCGCAGGGAGCGGAACGAGCGGTGAACCAGGTAGGTGGCGAAGACGGCTCCCACCGAGATGATCGAGACGTCGGCCAGCGCCACCACGAGGCGGGTGCGCTCCACGGTCTCCATGACGTCGCTCAGCGGGAGGGCCAGGGCCACGGCGCCGGTGTACTCACCGGTGTTCTGGTCCCGGATGAGCAGGGTGATCATCCGCCACTGGTGGCCGGGCTGATCGGAGCTGACCGTCGTGATCGGGAAGTCGTTCTTGTCCGCGTGGGCCAGGGCGCGCCGGTAGTCCAGGCCCTTGATCTGGGGCCGGCCGTAGGGTGGCGGCGGTGTCCGGGAGATCCACCCCGTTACGGCTGGGGTCGAGGTACTCGGCCTTGACGTAGTAGTTCGAGGGGAAGGTGGTGCTGCTGGTCCCGCCCTCGCGGATCTGGGCCAGTCCTTGGCTCCCGATGGCCACTGAGGTGGTGCGCAACTGACTGTCGATCTGGCCCATCATGTGGCTGTAGAGCAGCGAGGTCACCACGAAGGAGACGACGATGAGCCCGATGGCGAGCAGACCGGTGGTCGTGAGGGTCAGGCGCGCGCGCAGCGGCATCGCCTGCCAGGGGCGCTGGATCGCGGTGATCGGGTGCCATCGGCCCCCGTTTGATCGGGCGGTGCTGCTTACCGGACGACTGGCCGGCGCGTGCTCCCCGCGCCGCGGCCATCACTCGGCCTTGGGTTCGCGAAGCATGTAGCCGACTCCGCGACGAGTTTGGATGAGCGGGGTGACGGGCTGGCCGTCAGCGCCCTGGATCTGGTCCACCTTGCGACGCAGATAGGATATGTAGGACTCCACGATCGCGGCGTCACCGTTCCAGTCGTACTCCCAGACGTGGTCGAGGATCTGGGCCTTCGACACGACGCGCCCGGCGTTGAGCATGAGGTAGCGCAGGAGCTTGAACTCGGTGGGCGACAGGTCCACCTCGACCTCGGCGCGGTACACCTCGTGGGCGTCCTCGTCCAGGACCAGGTCGGCCACGCGCACGACGCCGTCGTCCTGGTTCTCAATGGCGTGGGTGCGGCGCAGGATGGCGCGAATGCGGGCGATGACCTCCTCCAGCCCGGAAGGGCTTGGTGACGTAGTCGTCGCCGCCGACGGTCAGAGCTCCTGGACCTTGTCCGCCATGTCGTCGCGGGCGGTCAGGAAGAGGATCGGGGTGGTCACGTCGCGTTCGCGCAGGCGACGTGCCACGGTGAAGCCGTCCATGTCGGGCAGCATGACGTCAAGGGACCACCAGGTCGGGGGACGTCTTCTCCACTGTCTTCAGGGGCGCCGTTGCCGTCGCCTGCGATCGAGACCTCGAAGCCTGCGAAGCGCAGGGACGAGGCCAGCAAGTCGCGGATGTTGGGCTCATCGTCGACGACAAGGAGGTGAGCTTTCGGTGCGGGACTGCTGGGAACGCTCCATGAGTCTCACCATCCCTTCAGTTTCTGGTCGTTTCCTGAATGAGTTCCGAATGGTCGCTGTTGATAGGTCAAGTGGTTGGTGTGACCTCAATCCAATTGTAGACCCGGAAGTCTTGGAAATCCCACAAAAACGGGGAACGGTGTGGTTGCCACGTGAACAGAGGTGACCTCTGACGGCTCTTCGGTGAGTCGCGTTGTGACATGAGGCGGGGCGACGGCAGGTGCCGTCGCCCCGCCGTCGGGTCAGAGGAAGGCGAGTGGGTCGAAGTCCTCCAGCGGGATGATGCACACGCGCGGCAGCGGGATGGTGAAGGCCTTGACGTCACTCTCCAGGTCGTAGATCGTCAGGCCCTCGTCCTCCATGGCGGCCAGCTGGGCGTTGAGGAACTCGCGGAAGCACAGGATCCCCACCTGGGCGCCGGCCTGCAGGAGGCGCTCGATGTGGGGGATGTAGTCGCCGTCGTGGCTGCCCAGCAGGACGTGGGCCTCCTGGCCGGACTCGACCCGCTCGGCCAGCGCCTCCAGGGTGCGCTGAATACCGATGTCGACGACCTTCTCATCATTGCTTCCGGACCCGGCCAGCGGCACGGGGCGGTAGTCCATGGCCAGCAGGGCCTGGATGAAGCTCATGGGCATGTGGCCGCTGGTGGCGTTGAGGAAGAACAGGGCCCGGGCCTCATCCCCCTCACCCTCGGCGGCGTCGGCGGAAGACAGTTCATCGCAGTATGCGAGGACTCGGTCCCAACGGGGCCGCTCCTCAGGTTCGGGACGCCGGCCCAGCACACTCATGCCGAGAGTGGCGTCAATGTTCTCGCCATCGACGAGAAGATAAGTCGGTACGCTCATGAGGCTCATGCTACCGGTCACGCAGTCCAGTAGCGTCCGACGACGCTCGAAGACACCGCACCGATACCGGCCTCCTCTCCCGTTCGTCTGAGCGTGATCGGGGTGTGTCCCGATCGTGCTGGGAAGCTGCCCGAGTGAAGGGACTCGAGGCGCTGGTCGGGGACATTCTGACGCGGCCGGGTGCCGTCTACGCGGCCGGGGACGAAACTCAGCTGGCGGGGACAATCGGCGCCGTCGGGTGCGGAATTCCTGTCCCCGGAGGCGTGAGATGCCCCCGGCCGGAGTGGAATGTCCCCGGCAGGGGCCACGATGACCGACGTCGAGGAGCACGAAACCGCCCGGCACTCATCGGGATGACGAGGACCGGGCGGCTTGCGGGCTGATGCGCCTGAGTGACGCGGTGAGATCAGTAGGAGGACTTCTCCTCGCCGGCCGGCTGACTCTGGTTCTTGAGGGCCGCGAAGGCGGCGTTGATCGCGTCGTCGTCACCGTCGGTGATCTGTGCGGGGGCCTGCTGCTGGGCGCCCGGAAGCGCCGGGTTCTGCCCGGACTTCAGGGCCGCCAGCCGGGCCTCCGCCTCCAGGCTGGCGCCGGAGGCCTCGAGCTCAGCGAACTGGGACTCCAGGGAGGAGCCGGCCAGCTCCATCTGCCCGGCGGCCTGGGCCTCGACCCGACGCACCTGGTCCTCGTAGCGGGACAGCTCGCTGGTGGGGTCCAGGACGTTGATGGAACGGATGGCGCCCTGCACCTTGACCTGCGCCTCGGCGGTCTTCTGGCGGGCGATGAGCTGGTCGCGCTTGGAGCGCAGCTCGCCGAGCTTGACCTCCATCTGCTGCAGGCCGGTCTTGAGCTGCTCGACGACCTGGCGCTGGGAGGCGATCATCGGCTCGGCGGCCTTGGCCTCGTTCTCCGCCGTGATCTGCTTGGTCAGCGCGATCTTGGCCAGCGAGTCCCACTTGTCCGCACCGGCCGTGTCACCGCCGGCGCGCATCTGGTCGGCCTTGACGGGAGGCGGCCAGGGCCTTGTTGCCCCAGTCCTTGGCCTCGGCGACGTCGGCGTCGTGGTCCTTCTCCGCCAGACGCAGGTTGCCGATCGTCTGGGCGACGGCGTCACGGGCCTCGGCGATGGACGCCGTGTAGTCACGTACCAGCTGGTTGAGCATCTTCTCCGGGTCCTCGGCGCGGTCCAGGAGCGCGTTGATGTTGGCGCGGGTCAGCTGGGCGATGCGCCCCAGAATCGACTGCTTCTCAGCCATAGTTGTTCGTCCTTCCGTCGAGGTGCGACGTCGGTATGGGCAAGGTGGATGCCGGACGGTTGCCGGGCGGGCCGGGTGGATCAGGCGTCATGATCGCAGGTTCGGGCGGTCGGCGTCACGCCGGCGGGGTCCTCATCGCTCAGGGCATGACTGGCTCCTGACCGGGCCCGCTCGGCGGGAAGACGCGGCTCAGAAGTCACCGCCCCCGTCGAAGAAGTCGCCGACCCCGTCGAGGAAGTCGCCTCCTCCGCTGAAGAAGCCACCGCCCCAGTCATTGTCGTGGTGGTGGGGAGCCCCAGCCGCCGTAGCTGTGGCTGCCGCCCAGCAGCAGGCCGCCCAGCAGCAGCGACCCCAGGTCGAGCCCGCCGCCCGAGCCGCCCGAGTAGCCGCCGCCCGAGCGCGGGCTCCATGAGCTCGACGACGACCCGCGCACGTCGGCCTCGGCCAGCGCCTGGGCCTGGGCCACAAGAGGCTCGGCCGCGGCGACCTCCGCCAGGGCCGCCACCGGGTCGGTGGTTTGGACGCTGGTGGCGGCCGTGGCGTGACGGGCGGCCTCGCTCCAGCGCGGTGCGCGCCGAGGGGCCCACCGCGCCGCGGTAGGGTGGTGATGTAGGGAGGTCACGGACTCCACCTGGGAGTTGAGACGGGCTAGGCGCGAGCCCAGGGAGGCCCGGGCGCGCGAGTCGTTCTCCTCGCGCTCGCGGGCCGGGGCCAGAGCGGCGTCGATGGCGGCCTCCGCCCGGGCCAGGTGGTCCAGGGCGGCCAGGGGGTCGCCGGTCGGAGAGCTGCCGCTGGCCTGGCGGCCCTCGGTGATGGCGGCCTCGGCGTCGGCCACGAGCGGGGCCAGGGTCGCTGCCGGCACCGAGCCCTCCAGGCGCTGGGCGTCCACCAGGTCCGAGGAGATTGAGGCGATGGCCGCCTCCAGGTCCTTCGCCGCGCTCTGGAGGCGCTCGCGGGCGCCGGTGACCTGGGCCGCCAGCTCACCGGCCTGCGCGATCGAGCCCTGGGCGATGCGCACCTGCTCCACGGCCGTCGCGTCCTGGGAGGCCTCGACGCTGGCGCGGGCCTGGTCCAGGGCGGTGCGCCCGGCGGCCAGCAGGCGGCGGGCCTGCTCGGGGGCCCTGGGCCACGCTGGTCAGGGGAGGAGGCGGGGTAGGCGGCACTGAGCGTCACCAGGATCGTCTCGGCCATGACGATGGCCTGCTCGGTCTCGTCGGCCCGCTGGGCGGTCTCCGCGATCGACGTCGGCAGGTTCGCCTCGATGCCGCGCCGCTTGTTGAAGGCCTCTCCTGGGCACGGATCTCGCTGACCGCCTCCGAGCAGTGCTGGAGGATCTCGGTGTACATCTGGCGCTGCTGCGGCTCGGTCTCGGGGATATCGTCGTCGAGGATCTTGCGCAGCTCGAAGCACCGCGACAGGTGCTTGTGGGCGCTGTCCAGGGCGGCGGTGAAGGCGTCCGTGGCCGACAGCCCGAACTGCGCCTGGGCGTAGGACAGCTCCTCGGCGGCGGCGCGCACCGTGTCATCGGCCTGGACCAGGGCGCTGCCGGCCTGCGTGCGCAGCTGCTCCACCGTCATCGCGGCGGGCCCTGATGCCTGGTCCGCCGGCGCGCCCGCCCGAGGCGGCCTGCTTCTTGCGCTTGCCGAACAGCATGTCGTCGTTCTCCTTGTTCTTCCTGCGCTTGTACACCGTCCAGGCGGCGACCCCACCGGCCGCCACCGCGCCCCTCCCAGCAGCACCGGAAGGGCTGAGGAGCCCGAGCCCCTCGAGTTGTTTGAACTGCCTGAGCCCGAGGAACCGGACATGTTATCCGGGATGGCGGCCACGGCGTCGTCGTAGTTGCCGGCGCTCAGCTGCTTCTTGAGGGCGGAGTCGATCCGCTTGTAGTCGGACTCGGAGAACTTCGAGGAGTTGCTGTGCGCCTGCAGCTTGTAGCTCTTCGAGGCCGAGCCGTCGGAGGGGATGTTGATGACCAGGAGCATGTCGTCGCGTCCCAGCTTCGTGTCCTTGAAGGCCTGCTCGGCGATCGCGGAGGCCTTGCGGCTGGAGTCGGAGACGGTCAGCACCCACAGGCCCACGCCGTGCTTGGAGGACATCGTGTCCACGGCCTGCTGGGCTTTGGAGGCGTCCAGGATCCCCAGGTCGTCGGTGACGTGCTTGGTCAAAGTGGTGCTCGATGCCGCCGGGAGGGCTCGGGGCGCGGCCGCCGACACGGCGATAGGGGAGGAGCCGGGGGTCAGAGGCATGGCGCCCGCGACCGTCGGCACCGCCGCAGCAGCTTTGCGGAGGCTCCCAGCAGTCCCAGGACGGCCGCCGTCGCGGCGCCGGAGAGGGCCATCTGGTGCCAAGGACGGGAGAGCGGGGCTGCTGGTTCTTCATCCGGGACATCGTCCCCGCCGGGCGCGGGTGTGAGCAAGTCGTTTCGCCTCAGGCGGCACGCCTGCGCCTGTCACCGCGCGCAGGCAACCGAACCACCGGCAGAATGTCGTCCATGACAGATACGCTCACGATCACCGTCATCGAGCCCGAGGAGCTCGCGCCTGTGGGACGCCTGGGGAGTGGCTCTTCGCCGAGGGGGCCGCGCTGCGCATGGTGCGTCCTTGGCGGGGCGACCCCATTCCCGGCCTGGATGAGATCGGCGACGGTCTCGTCGTGCTGGGCGGCTCCATGAGCGCCCACGACGAGGGCGACCACCCCTGGCTGGCGGACCTGCGTGAGCTGCTGCGCGGCGTCGTCGCCGACGACGTCCCCGCCATCGCCATCTGCCTGGGGGCCCAGGTGGCCGCCGAGGCCCTCGGGGGCTCCACGGCCGTGCCGGCGCTGGGCAACGACGAGGTCGGCGTCGTGGAGCTGACCATCACGGCCGCCGGCGAGAGCGACCCGGTCTTCGGGGCCGTGGCCGCCGAGGCCATCCGCGCCGCCCACCGCGCCGGGATCCGCACCTCCGACGGCACCCGCTTCCCCGTCATCGTCTCCCACCACGACGCCGTCACCCACCTGCCCGAGGCCGCCACCCTGCTGGCCTCCTCCGACCGCTCCCCGGTTCACACCTGGCGGGCCGGGCGGCTCCTGGCCTTCCAGCACCACCCCGAGTCCGACCCGGCGCGCGTGGCCTACTGGCGCACCCGCGACGCCCTGAACGACCTGGCCGGCACCATGGACGCGGCCTCGCTCAAGGCCGCCCGTGACGCCCTGGAGGTGGCCGCCGGCCGGAGCGCCGCGCCGGGCGCCGCCGGAACCCACGGGGCGACGGCCGCCGACCTGCCCGAGGCGGCCGCGAGCGCCGGGGCCGCCGCCCGCGAGGAGGCCGAGAGGGTCGACCCCGCCATCCAGGCCTTCGGCCGCACCCTGGCCCGCGTCCTCGTGCGCAACGTGCGCGCCCGCCGCCTGTCGCGCTGAGCGGGTCGCCGGACCCGGCCGGCCCGGTGCGCCTGCTGGTGTGCCTGGTTGGCCGTCGGGTCGGGCTCAGCCGTCCTCGGCGAGGTCCTCGGCGTCGATGATGGCGTAGGCGTAGCCCTGCTCGGCCAGGAAGCGCTGCCGGTGGGCGGCGTACTCCTGGTCGGCGGTGTCGCGGGCGACAACCGTGTAGAAGTGAGCCTGGCGGCCGTCCTCCTTGGGGCGCACGATCCGCCCGAGCCGCTGGGCCTCCTCCTGGCGCGATCCGAAGGAGCCCGAGACCTGGACCGCCACGCTCGCCCCGGGCAGGTCGATGGAGAAGTTCGCGACCTTGGAGACCACGAGCGTGCGGATCTCCCCGGAGCGGAAGGCGTCGTAGAGGCGCTGGCGCTCGCGCACCGTCGTCGAGCCGGTGATGACGGGTGCGTCCAGGTGCTCGGCGATCTCGGTGAGCTGATCCACGTACTGGCCGATGACGAGGGCCGACTCGTCCTCATGGCGGGCGAGGAGGGCGTCGATGATCGGCAGCTTGTGCGGTGAGCAGGCGGCCAGGCGGTAGCGCTCCTCGGGCTCGGCGGTCGCGTAGGCCATGCGCTCGCCGGCGTCGAGGGTCAGGCGCACCTCGGTGCAGATCGCCGGGGCGATCCAGCCCTGGTTCTCCAGGTCCTTCCAGGGGGCGTCGTAGCGCTTGGGGCCGATGAGGCTGAAGACCTCGTCCTCGCGGCCGTCCTCGCGCACGAGGGTCGCCGTCAGACCCAGGCGGCGGCGCGCCTGCAGGTCCGCGGTCATCCGGAAGATCGGCGCGGGCAGGAGGTGGACCTCGTCGTAGACGATGAGCCCCCAGTCGTGGGAGTCCAACAGGTCCAGGTGCGGGTAGACGCCCTTCCGGCGGGTGGTCAGGACCTGGTAGGTGGCGATCGTGACGGGGCGGACCTCCTTGCGCGAGCCGGAGTACTCGCCGATCTCCTCCTCGGTCAGGGTGGTGAAGCGCATGAGCTCCTCCTTCCACTGACGCGCCGAGACCGCGTTGGTGACCAGGATGAGCGTCGTCGTCGAGCTCTTGGCCATGGAGGCGGCGCCACGAGGGTCTTGCCGGCCCCTGCATGGCAGGACGACCACGCCCGAGCCCCCTGCCCAGAAGCTCTCCACCGCCTCGGACTGGTAGGGGCGCAGCTGGAAGGTGCTGGGGGAGTCGGTCAGCGTGATGGGGTGGGCCTCACCGTCGACGTAGCCGGCCAGGTCCTCGGCCGGCCAGCCCAGCTTGATGAGTACCTGTTTGAGGTGGCCCCGCTCGGAGGGGTGGACGACGACATCGGCCTCCCCGAGCCGGGTCCCCAGCAGGCCCTTGGTGCGCTTGGAGCGCATGACCTCCTCCAGGACCGGCACGTCGGTGGCGTGCAGGACCAGGCCGTGGGCGGGGTCGGTGAGGAGCTGGAGGCGGCCGTAGCGGCTCATCGTCTCGGCGATCTCGGTGAGCAGGGCGTGCGGCACCGGGAATCGCGAGTGGGTGATGAGGGTGTGGACGACCGTCTCGGCATCCAGGCCCGCGGCGCGCGCGTTCCACAGGGCCAGCGGGGTGATCCGGTAGGTGTGGATGTGCTCGGGGGCGCGCTCCAGCTCGGCGAAGGCGGCGATGGCGCGGCGGGCCTGCCCGGCCCGGGGGTGGGCGACCTCCAGGAGGACGGACTTGTCGGACTGGACGATGAGCGGGCCGTCGGGGACCGACGACACCGGGGACGCAGGATCGCTGGGCGTAGCGGACATGGGCGGGAGTATCCCAAGCCGGAGCGCCGCGCCGCCGTGACGGAGGAGACGTTCCTCTTCCAGCGGGAGGCGCTACAAGGGGCCAGAAACGGTGACATCTGCGGGCTCGTGTCCAAATCGGTGACAAAGGCGCGGGACGGGCTCCATCCTGCGAAAGAAAACCGCATGATTCCGCGGTTCGCGTTGCCGGCCTCAGGGGTGGTCGGGTCCCTTTGTCACCGATTTGGACACCGGTGCCCTCCCCGAGGCCCGGCCGGGTCTCCTTCCATAGGATGAGGTATCCAATCGGGCGGACTGTTTAGGGTGGCGGTATGAACAACGAGTTTAATCAGACTGGAGGCGACCACGAGGCGTCCGGCGCCGGTCAGCGCGGCCGCTGGGCTGGCTGGTCGGAGGTCATCGAGGAGGCCTTCAAGCCGCCTCAGGGGCCGGCTACGCCGTGGTTCTGGCCCATGGTCTACGGCACTATGCTGGGGGTCGCGATGGGTGTGGCGGCACCGGGGCCCTGGTTCTTGTGGCTGCCGGTGGGGTGGGCAATGGGCCTGGCCCTCGGAACCGCCTTCAAGACGAGTGAGGACTCGGAGTCCTCCGAGGAGGCTGAGGGAGAGTAACTGGCACTGCTAGTTGGCACCGATCCCCGCTTGTAGGCCCGCCTCTTCACCCCGCCCCGCTCTGTCCGTGAGTGGGGCGGGGGCGTATTTTCGGTGCGGATGAGCCCTTCCGCCTCCACCCAGGACCTCGCCGTGTACCTGACGGCGCTGCCGGACCGAGAGGTCGCCGCCCTGCTGGTGGCGCGCCCCGACCTGGCCGCACCACCGTCCTCCTCCTTCCTGGCGCTGGCGACCCGCGCCGGGGCTCAGGGGCAGCATCGAGCACGCCCTGGCCGGGCTGGATGCACCGACGCTGGCCGTGGCCGAGGCAGTGGTGGCTCTCAGTCGGCTCGACGAATCGGGGGAGACCGAAGGAACCGGGCCGACCGAAGTCACCGAGGGCACCGAGGCAGCCGGGGATGGACTCGCCGATGCGGCCGGTGGGGCCGGTGGTGAACCGGCCGGCAGCGAGCCGGCCAGCGTTCCGGCAGGCCATCCAGCCAACCCGGACAGTGCGGACAGTGTTGACCTGGCGGGGCTGGTCGCCGCCCACCTGCCGCTGCCTGCCGAGCAGGTCACCGAGGCTCTGGGACAGCTGAGCCGGCTTGCACTCGTCGTCGAGGGCAGGGCCCGTGGCCGCACTGGAGGCGGCCTTCGGGCCCACACCCCTTCGGCCTGGGGCCCTGGGCCGCCGAGCCCCTGAGTGCCGAGCAGCTGCCACTCACCCTGGAGGGCTGAGCGAGGGACGCCGCCGCCGGCGGCAGGCCGTCCATACCGGCGGCCTCCGTGGAGATGCTCCAGGCCCTCACCTGGGGGCCGCCCGCCGGCACCTTGCGCGCGGGCGGCTCCGCGCCGGGGGCGGCGCCGCTCATCGAACGCGGCTGGTTGGAGTGCAGCAGCGACCCCACGGGCGCACCCGCTTCATCCTGCCGCGCCAGGGTCGCCCTCGCCCTGCGCGGCGGACGCTTGACCCGCAGCCCCTCACCGCACCCGGGGCCGGCGACCTGGAGACAGTGGGCGCTGACGTCGTCGCCTCCGGAGTCCTCCTTCCACGCCGAGGAGACCGTCCGGCTCGTGGCTGCCCTCCTGGAGGATGGGGCCGCGAGGGCGGGACGATCCGCCGCACCGGCGGGAGTGAGCGCGCGTGCCCTGGCCCGCACCGCCGACGCCCTCGACCTGGAGGTCGACGCGGCCGCCCGCATCATCGAGATCACCGCGGGCGCCGGGCTCCTGGGGCTCGACGACGAGCGCCACCTGGGTGCCCTCCTCCCTGGCCGCCGGCTGGCTCGCCGACAGCCTTCCCCAGCGCTGGGCGCCGCTCGCCCTGGCCTGGTCGGGCAGCGCCCTGCACCCCCTGGCTGGCGGGCACCCGCGACGACGACGGAACCCTGCGCGCCGTCCTCGACCCGGATCTGGAGGCCGGGTGGGCGGCGCGACTGCGCGCCCGAGTGCTCGCCCTCCTGGGCGACCTCCCGCAGGGGACCAGCGTCACCCCGCCTTCGTGCGGGCGGCCCTGACCTGGGAGAGCCCCCGGCGCACCATCCCCGGCGGGGCGATCTCCGCGGTCCTGGCCGAGGCCGATGCTCTCAGGCTCACCGGCGCCGGGGCACTGACCGAGGCCGGCAGGGATCCTCGCCCGACGGGCGGCGGCGAGCCTCGACGAGCAGGACGCGGGACTCAGCGGCAGCCTCCTCGGTACCAGCCGCGCCGAGGGAGGCGGGCGGCGACGCGCTCGCCGAGTCGTTGTCGGACGACGAGATCCTCGCAGCTCTGGAGGCGGCGCTCGCGGCGGACCTGCCGGCCGCCGTCGAGACGATCCTCGTCCAGTCCGACTTCACCGCCATCGTGCCGGGTCGGCCCGCCCCGAGGCTGGCCGCGCTGCTGGAACGCACGAGCGTCGTCGAGTCGCGCGGCGGGGCGCTCACGGTGCGCTTCACCCTGAGTCGGTGCGCGGCGCGCTCGACGTCGGCTACCGGGCCGAGGAGATCACCCAGGCGATTGGCCGCTACAGTCCCACGCCCCTGCCGGACTCCTTGAGCGTGCTCATCCAGGACGCGGCCCGCCATCACGGGGCGGTGCGGGTGCGGGCCGTGTCCGCGCTGCTGCGGATCGGCGATGAGGCGACGGCCGCCGGGCTCCTGGCCGAACCGCGATTGAAGGACCTCGGCCTGGACCAGGTGGCTCCCGGGATCCTCGTGGCCACGGCCAGCGCCGGGCAGGTGCTGCGCGAGCTGCGCGCCACCGGGCTGGCGCCGGTGACCGAGGACGCCGGCGGCCACCTGGTGGTCGGATCGGCCACCGCGCAGCAGGCGCGCCGGGCCCCTGAACCCTCACGCCCCGGCAGCGAGCACTCGGTGCGACGGCGTCGGCCCGGGAGGCGTGAGCTGACGACCCTCGTGGGGCGGCTGCGTGTGGGGCAGGAGGCGCTGCAGGCCGCCGGAGAGACGGCTGTGGCCACCGACCCGGTGCACGCCCTGGCGGTGCTGCGCCAGGCCCAGTCCTCGCGCTCGCGGCTGCGGCTGACCCTGGCCGGCCCCGACGGCGCCGTGCAGGAGCGTCAGGTGCGGGTCATGGCCGTGGAGGCCGGGCGGGTGCGCCTGCGCGACGTCGTGCGTGAGACCGAGCTGACCGTCGCCGTCCACCGCATCGTCTCGGTCGAGGCGAACTGACGGTTCTCTCACTCACCGACAAAATCTTCAAAAAACGACGCGGAGCCGCGTCGATTACGAAATTCGGTCGAAGTGTTGGAGGGCGGGCCGGTGTGCCCAGGCCAACCCGTGCGGGCCGGGGCAGTTTCAGGAGCCTCCCTACACTGGCCGGGTGACCGACACGATCGACTCTCACACCAACGCCTCGGGCGAGCCCACGACCGGGACCGGATCGGGTTCTTCGGCGGGCGCCGCCACCGGGGCGCGCACCTCGACGGCGACCCTGGAGCGCCCGGCCCCGGGCGCGGCCTCGCCAGCCCCTGTGCCGCGCGCCGGCGCCCTGCCGACCCCCAGCCAGCAGGCCCAGGCCGCCAGGACAAGACCCTCACCTCTCCGGCCGCCATCGAGCTCGCCCGCCACGCGCTGGAGGAGGTCACCGACCCCATCACCGTCGGCGAGTACCTGGCTGCCGTCCCCGACGCCGAGCGCCTCGTCACCCACCTGTTCGACTGCACCCTGAGCGGCTACCGCGGCTGGCGCTGGGCGGTCACGCTCAGCCGCGTCCCGCGCAGCCGCACCGCCACCGTCTGCGAGATGGGGCTCCTCCCCGGCGAGGAGGCCCTCCTCGCACCCGCCTGGGTCCCGTGGGCCGAGGCGCCTCGAACCCGGCGACATCACCCGCTCCGACCGCCTGCCCCGCAAGGAGACCGACGAGCGCCTCGAACCCGGGTGGGAGGCCACCGGTGAGGACGCCGACGCCGTCGCCCTGGACCAGCTCGACCTGGGTCGCCCCCGGGTCCTGAGCGCCCAGGGCGTCGCCAGCGCCGCCGAGCGCTGGTACGGCGGCGACCACGGCCCCGACGCCGAGGGCGTCCGCAAGGCCCACGCCACCTGCTCCACCTGCGGCTTCTTCCTGCCCATGGCCGGCGCCCCTGCGCGCCATCTTCGGCGTGTGCGCCAACAGGTGGGCCCCGACGACGGCAGCGTCGTCTCCATGGACCACGGCTGCGGCGCCCACTCCGAGACCGACCTGCCCGACCAGGGCCCGGAGTGGCCCATCAACCCCTCGCGGGTCGACGACCACCTCATGGTGCCGCTGAGCACCAACGGGCTCGACCTGCGCGAGGGCCACAGCATCGCCGAGATCGCCGCCCAGCAGGCCGACGACGTCGACGGCGAGCCGGGCGGCGCCCCGCCGAGGAAGCGGCAGACGCGCCCGGTCAGGGGAGCCGATGCGGAGTCGTCGGCTCGGGACACCGACGCCCCGGCCGATGCTGACAGGGCCGCCGCCGACTCCGACGGCGCCGTTGACGAAGCCGACAGCGCTGACGCCTCAGGCATTCAGGCCGAGGCCGGCGCCTCTGGTGCGGATGCCACCGCGCCCGCAGCGGAGGAGCGGCCGGAGGCATCCGGGACGAAGGCTGGCAAGAAGTCCGGCAAGACTGAGCAGAAGCCCGCCGCGAAGCGCTCTCGCCGTGCGGCCACCTCGACGCGCCGCCGTCGTACGGCCGACTCGTCGGAGGAGACCTCTGAGGCGCGCAGCAGCCGCCTGGTGGAGCTCGACCTGGGAGACCTGGAGAGGGCGACCACAGCGGCGTCGGCCTCGTCGGCCCCCGATGCCGCGGTCGTCGCCGAATCCCTCGCGGCGACCGCGGAGCCGTCCTCACCGGCCCCCGCCGGCGGTGAGCCCAGTGACACGTCCAGCGAGCGGGCCGCCTCGGCCCGCGCCGCCGTCGCCGGCCTGTCCCTCGCCCTCGGGATCGACGTGCCCCAGGGCGACGCGGCCTCTGAGGCCACCGAGAACGTCGAGGCAGGTGCCTCCGTGGAGCAGACACCGCGGACCCTCGCCGAGCTCGAGGCCATCCTGCCCAACCGCTCCTGAAGCCGCGGCCCGTCATCATGCCTCGGCGAGGCGCTTGGCGGTCGCCAGCACCTCATCGAGCATCGCTTCGGTGAGCCGACCGGTGAACGTGTTCTGCTGGCTGGGGTGGTAGCTGCCGAGCAGCGTCACCGCTCTGCCGTCGGGCCTGGTCAGCTCCGCCGTCGCCCCGTGGCCGAAGCGCGGCTGGGGGCGGGGGAGGGCCCATCCGGCCTCGCGGGTGACCCGCAGCACCGCGCCCCATCCGATCCCGCCCAGCGCCAGCAGCGCCCCTGACCTCAGGCATGAGGGGCGATCTCGCGGGCGAGCCACGGCGCGCAGGTGGCGCGCTCGACGGTCGTCGGCTTGTTGGCGGGCGGGGCGCAGCGCACGGCGGCGCCCATGCGCGCCCCGATGAGTTGCTGCCCGTCGCCGGCCGCCGTCGAGGCGGGGGATGTCGCCAGGCCGGCCCGGTGGAAGGCCGCCCACAGCCAGTCCCCGGGCGGTCGCCCGGTGAACATGCGGCCGGTGCGGTTCGCCCCATTGGCCGCGGGTGCCAGCCCGACGACGTAGATGCGGGCATCCGCCGACCCGACGCTCGCCACCGGTCGCCCCAGTACGGCTCATGGGCGAAGGAGGCGCGACGGCCGGTCCGGGCCACCTCCTCACGCCAGGCCACGAGCCGGTCGCAGGCACGGCACACCGTGGTCCGGGCGTCGAGCTCGGGCAGACCCGACGACGAGTCGGCCAGGTGCGCCACATCGGCGGCCGATCGGGCCACGGGTGTGGCGGCAGTGGCGGGATCCTCAGGCCACCGGTCCCGGAGGGACCGGGGAATCGAAGAACGCTCCGGTGACGGGGTGCGGATCGGCCATGTCCTCATTGTGGACGCGTGGAGAGCACCATGGGCCGGCTTCTGTCACCGGTGAAGGGCCGGCCCGCTCATCGCCAAGTGGCCCCGTAAGGGCCGACGGCGAGCCGCATCCCCCTGGGGTCGCGCACGAAACCGGCCTGACGCAAGAGGTCGCTCACGGTGGGCTCCAGCGCGGTGACCCCGTTGAGGGACTCCACCACTGTGCGGCGCCTGACCGCCGCGGCCCCTAGCGCGCAAACATCCGCTGCCTGTCGGCCGCCAGCGCGGTTGGGGCGCGCACCAGATCCTCGCGCTCGGACGTGTAGGAGATGAGGACCTTGAGGTTCTCCGAGGCGTAGAGCACCGGGGCGCCACCCAGCACGACGACGCTCGCCCCCTGGCGCCGGACCGGCGGGCCACTCGTCTCCTCACCGCGGACCCCGGACGGCTCGCCGAGGCCTGCGGGCAGTACCGGCTCAGGCCACGGCACCCCGCGCCCGACGAGACAGGCCGGGTCGCTGAGATCGAGCACGACCGGTGTCGCCGCCGCGCCGCCGGGGTCGTGGCTGAGGGACCGCAGCCGGTCAACGCTCTCCCGCTCGGCGAACTGCACCGGCCCCAGGCCCTCAATGAAACCGCCGCGCAGAACCACCCGGTCTCCTCCATGCGCCGCAGCACCGGCATGAGCGGCCCGAGCCCTCCCACCCCGCCGAAGGTCAGGGCGAGGGTCGCGGGAGACGACCCCGTAGCGGTCCAGCAGAGACTCCACCTCCGCGATCGCCCGCTCCTCATCGCCCGCCGAGGCGGAAGACAGCCTCATCCAGGAGGTGGAGGCCAGAACGGAGGACAACCGCCCGGCCGCTGTCACCTTCCCGGCGCGCGGCATCTCCATCATGAGGCGACGGCCTCGGCGGCTGCGCACCCGCCGTGAGGACGGTGCGGTGCGCGTCCCGGCGGCGGGCGCCAGTGCTCGGCGCACCGGCTCGAAGGAACGGCCCGTGGCGGCCCCCTCACGAACCAGCTGCCAGAGCCCCTCCCCGGTGACGCCCGCTTCCCGGTCCGCCGGCGCCTCCGGCTCCCCCAGCGTGATCGCCTCCCCGGCGACCGGCGCCAGGGGCGGAGTCCGTGGGGAAGAAGGCGATCTCGCCCGGAGCGGGGACGTCGTCGGCCCCGGTCCTCACCCGGGTGGGACCGGACCGGGACGCGGCATCGCCGACGGGCCGCGCCTGCCAGACGACCTCCCCGGAGGCGATGAGCTCATCAAGCATGGCCGGCCGGTAGTCGGCCACGCGCGCGGGCAGCACCACCGACTCCCACAGGCCGGCCGGCAGCCACACGCCCTCCAGTGCCGCCAGGGGCCTCCGCAAGGGCGTCGATGCCGCCGCCCGGCTCATCCAGCCCCGCCCGCTCCAGCACGAGACGCTGAAGAGCCGCGGGTGGCACCGACGCGACGGCGGCCCGCGCCCGGGCCAGGGAGCGGTGGCGCACCCGGGTGAGAACCGCCGACTCCATCCACCCCGCGGCCCCCAGGTCCACGAGGGAGCCGTCCCCGGCCAGCTCGGCCAGGGGCTCCCTCCGCCACCGCCGCCCCCAGCCCGAAGGCCAGCGCCACGCGCTGCGGCGTCACAGTCGTGTGGGTGCGCGCGTAACGCAGAAGCAGGTCGTTCAGCGGTGAACGGGCCGCCGCGGTCCGCTCGACAGCGCCACCGGCCTCAGCCCGCTCCAGCGCCCAGGTGGGGACCTCCGCTCCCAGGGCCCGCCGCAGATCCTGGGCATCCTCGACCCGGGCCCACAGCTCCCGCCCGCCGACTCGCACCGCGGCGGCTCAGTGCGCCCCGGCCAGCTCGGCAAGCGCCCGCCCGACCTCGCCCTCGACCTCACCGTTTGCCGCGACCGTGCCGTCTCCTCGCGTCTCCTCTCCCGGATCCCGCCGGTCGACGTCGGTGCACCGCTCGACCAGCTCGGCCGCGCTCAACGGACCCAGCTCACGCAGAAGGTCGGCGATCCCCTCGGCATCGGCGCGCACCCGCCGACCGGGAGCCAGGTGCTGGAGCTCGGCCTCCACCTGGGCCAGGACCTCGTCGTCGAGCAGATCCGCGACGCCGCCGTCGCCCAGTAGTGCGTCGAGCGCCTTGGGGTCCAGGGAGAGCAGCTGGGCCCGGCGCTCGGCGTGGGGTAGGTCCTCCTGGTAGATCAGCGTGCTCGCGTACCCGAACAGCAGCGGATGGGCGAAGGGTGACGGCTCACTGGTGACGGCTTCGACGACGCGCACCTGGCCGGAGGCGAGACGCTCCATGAGGTCGGTGAGCGCGGGCAGGTCGTAGTACTGCTGGAGGCACTCGCGCGCCGCCTCCACGCTGACGGGGAAGTCCTGGAACTGGCGGGAGGCCTCGAGCAGCTGGCCGGCCTTGACCCGCTGCAGCCACAACGGCGTGCGGCGCCCCGGCCGGGCTGCGGGCATGAGCAGGGCGCGGGCGGCGCACTCGCGGAACCGGGCCGCGAACAGCGCCGTCGTCTCGATCCTGCTCCGCACCAGGGAGGAGATCTCCGCGGCGTCGAAGGTGATGAGCCCGACCGTCGGGAGGCCGCCCTCAACCGGTGGGATCTGCAGGACGATGCCGTCGTCGGCCACGATGATCTGCGGGCGCACCCCCAGGAGCTGGTGCACCCGCTCCCGGATCGCCATCGCCCAGGGCTCGTGGACGCACCGACCCAGCGTGCTGTGGACGATGATCCGCCAGCTGCCGGACTCGTCCTCATAGCGCTCCAGGACCAGGGTCTCATCCGTCGGCAGGGCGCCGGTGGCTCGGTACTGCTCGCGCAGCAGCGCCAGCAGGTTGCTGCGGGCATGATCATCCAGCCCCGCCTCCGTGAGCCGCCGCCGCAGCGCCCGCTCGCCCTCCGACTCCCCGGCTCCCGCCTCCGACGGCAAGGAGGCCTGCGCCTGACGCAGGAAGACGCCCTTGGCGAGCCCGGTGGCCGCAGGTCTGCCCAGCCCCTCGCCCTTCCAGAACGGCAGGCGGGCGCTGCGCCCCTCGGCCGGGTCGACGACGACACGGTCCCCCGTGATCTGACGGATCCGCCAGCTCGACGTCCCCAGCGTGATGATGTCCCCCGGGCTGGACTCGTGCACCATCTCCTCGTCGAGCTCCCCGACCCGCCGCCGCCCGGAATCCTGCGCCCCCTCGGGCAGGACGACGGGGAACATGCCCCGGTCCGGGATCGTGCCCGAGGACGCCACCGCCAGCCGCTGCGTGCTGGGCCGGGCACTGAGCTCACCGGTGGCGCGGTCCCACACGATCCGCGGCGAGAAGTCCGCCAGGTCCGCCGAGGCGAAGCCACCGGACAGCAGCTCCAGGACCGAGTCGAAGGCCGAGCGCGGCAGCGAGGTGTAGGGGGCCGACCGAGTGACGGTGGCGAACCAGGCGTCGGCCGTCAGCCCACCCGCCACACTCACCGCGGCGACCGTCTGCTGGGCCAGCACGTCCAGGGCGTTGGACACCAGCTCCGTGCGCTCGATCGCCCCGGCGCGCATCCCCTCAGCGGCGACGACGGCGTCCACCAGGTGAGTGCGCTCCACGGGGTGAGATGACGCCGCGCGGCCGCCCGCCCACCCGGTGGTCGGCGCGCCCCACCCGCTGCAGGCCCGCCGCGACCGACGGGGGCGGCGCCACCTGGAGCACGAGGTCGACCGAGCCGATGTCGATGCCGAGCTCGAGCGAGGCCGTAGCCACCACGCACCTCAGCTCACCCGCGGCCAGCTCCCGCTCCACACCGAGACGCTGCTCCTGGAGACCGACCCGTGGTGGGCCTTGGCGATCACCGGGGCGCCCGCCGCCAGGGGGCTCGGTGTGCGAACCGGTTCCCATCTCCCAGGACTCCCTGTGAACCGGTATCTGCGGCGTCGGCGCCGCCGCCCCGAGACGTGCGGCGTAGGCCTCGTTGAGGTGCGCAGTGAGCCGCTCGCAGGCACCCCGGGAGTTGACGAAGACCAGCGTCGTGCGGTGGGCCAGGACCTGGTCGAGGATCGCGTTCTCAAGGGTGCGGCCAGATCGAGGCCGACACCCGGGCGGGGACCCCCGCACCGGGCCCGTCAGCCCGCCCCGCCGCCATGGCTCGCCCCAGTGCCCGGTCGGAGCGCCAGGCCTGCGAGGGCCCCGCCCGCCCGAGCCCGGAGGGCCGGGAGCCGCGGCCACTGCCCGCGCTCGCGGGTGCCGCCAGCGCCCGCTCCATCCGGGTGCGGCGGTCCGAGATCGCCGGGACGTGGGCCATGTTCTCCACCGGAACGGCCACCGTGATCTCCGGCGTCGCCCGGCCGTCGTCGGCGATGATCGTCACCGGGTGCGGCCCGCCGAGAGCGGGCGACCTCCTCAGGGGCGAGACGGTGGCGGACAGGCCGATGCGCTGCGCCGGGCGCCCCAGGGAGGTCATCGAGGCGTTCCAGGGACACGGCCAGGTGTGTGCCGCGCTTGGAACCGGCGAAGGAGTGGATCTCGTCGACGATGACCGTCTCCACCGTCCGCAGCGTCTCCCGCACGGCGCTGGTGAGCATGAGGTAGAGCGACTCCGGCGTCGTGATGAGGATGCTGGGCGGATGGCTGCGCAGCCGACGACGCTCCGCGCGGGCGTGTCCCCGAGCGAACCCCCACCGAGATCGGGCGGGTGGGGCCGACGGCGGAGATTCCCGCCAGCGGCCGGCGCAGGTTGCGCTCCACGTCCGCTCCCAGAGCCTTGAGCGGGGAGATGTAGAGGACCCGCACGCCGTCGGCCTCGGCCGGCGCTCGCCCTGACGCCGCCCCGGTCCCCTTCTCCTCCGCGGTCGGCTCCCGCCCCAGGCGGTCGATGGCTGACAGGAAGGACGCGAGCGTCTTGCCCGAACCGGTGGGGGGCGATGACCAGGGCGTTCTCACCCCGGCCGATCGCGGCCCAGGCCCGCTCCTGCACAGGGTGGGGCCGGCGGGGAAGGCGGTGAGGAACCAGGTGCGAGTGGCCGGGGAGAATCCTTCCCAGCCCGGCTCGTGCGGCCCCGCGACGGCAGGGTCCCCTACTGACTCGGTCACTGCCATCACCTCCTCCCGTCCGGTCTCACCGACCATCCTTCCACGAGGGTGTGACAGCAATTCCGGGGCCTGAGCATCAGGGCGAGCACTGGGGGAGCGGTGACGGTATCGCTCAGTTTCGCTCAGCGCGTGATGTTCTGAAAGAATGCCGCCGTGAGCTCCCGTACTCCCACCAAGTCCTCGTCGGCATCATCCTCCTCATCCGGCCAGATCTCCGGGCTGGATCGGTTCTTCCACATCACCGAACGCGGTTCGAGCATCTCCCGAGAGATCCGTGGCGGCATCGTCACCTTCTTCTCGATGAGCTACATCCTCGTCCTCAACCCCGCAATCCTGTCCAAGGCGAGTCCCCCGGGAACCGAGGCCCAGCTCGCCGCCGGCACCGCTTTCGTCGCCGCGGTCATGACGATCCTCATGGGCGTCGTCGCCAACTACCCGATGGCCCTGGCCGCGGGCCTGGGGATCAACGCGATGGTCGCCTACACCCTCGTGGGCACCCAGGGCATGACCTACGCCGACGCCATGGGCCTCATCGTCATCGAGGGCATCATCATCCTCGTCCTGGTGCTCACCGGCTTCCGAGAGGCCGTCTTCAAGGCCGTCCCGGACCAGCTCAAGACCGCGATCTCGGTGGGCATCGGTCTGTTCATCGCGCTCATCGGACTGGTGGACGCCAAGATGGTGCGCCGCGGCGGCACCCCTGGAGCTGGGCCTGGGCGGCTCCTTCCAGGGCTGGCCGGTCCTCGTCTTCCTCTTCGGCCTCTTCCTCATGGTGGTGCTCCACGTGCGCAAGGTCCGCGGCGCCATCCTCATCGGTATCGCCTCGGCCACGGTCCTGGCCATCATCATCGACGCCGTCGCCCACCTGGGCCCCTTCAACGACGACCCGGAGAAGGGTCCTCTCAACCTCACCGGCTGGTCCCTGTCCGAGCCGCACCTGGACGGCTTCCCGGTGGACCTGCCGAGCCTGTCGACGCTGGGTCACTTCAGCCTGCTGGGCAGTGTCCACAAGGTCGGCATCGTCTCAGTGATCCTCCTGGTCTTCTCCCTGCTGCTGGCCGACTTCTTCGACACGATGGGCACCATGGTCGCCATCGGCGCCGAGGGTGACCTGCTCGACGAGCACGGGAACCCGCCCAAGACACGCGAGATCCTCGTCGTCGACTCCTGGCTGCTATCGCCGGTGGTGTCGGGGGCGTCTCCTCAACACCTCCCTACGTGGAGTCCGCCGCGGGCGTGGGGAGGGGCCCGCACGGGTCTGGCCTCCGTGGTCACCGGCTGCATGTTCGCCCTGTCCATGTTCTTTCGCGCCGCTGGTCAAGATGGTTCCCTATGAGGCGGCCACCCCGGCGCTCGTGGTGGTCGGTTTCCTCATGATGATGCAGGTGACCGACATCGACTGGAAGTCCCCTGGAGATCGCCCTGCCGGCCTTCCTGACCATCATCATGATGCCCTTCTCCTACTCGATCACCAACGGGATCGGGGCCGGCTTCGTGTCCTACCTGGTCGTCGAGGTGGCTCAGGGCCGGGCGCGGAGGATTCACCCGCTCATGTGGGTGGCCTGCGCGATGTTCGTCGTCTACTTCACCCTCGCCCCGATCAAGGCGATCCTCGGCGTCTCCTGACGAGAATCGACGGCCTCCGGCAGGCGCTCCGGAAGCGCCCTCTCGTCGGGTACCGACAGTGTGGATGTCCACATCTGCAGCAAAGGCTCTGAACTGTCTCGCTCCTCCGGAAGCAGACCGCATGATTTCGCGGTTGCTGCTGGTGCGGTGAGTGGCGTCGAGTCCCCTATGTTGCAGATGTGGACACTCTGTCCCCGGCTGCCGCCTCCGCTCTTCTCAACCCGTCCCTCGCGCTCCGGTTCAGGAGTCGTTTCACGTGCCTCAGCGGCCTACGAGGGATAGAGACGGAAGTTCTGCTCGATGACTGATCTGGGCCGCGCGTAGCGGTTGGTTATCACCACTGGTTGAGGATGGTGGGGTAGGTGTCGGGGGTGCCGAAGGTGAAGATGGCGCCGTTACCCACAGGGGCGATGCTGGTGGCCAGCTGGGTGGCTCGTTGGTAGGGGGTGAGTCGGAGGCGAAGAACATCTTCCAGCCCGGAATGTAGTTGTAGGGCTCTGGGGTGGGGGTTAAGTGGGTGGTCCTTACAGGGGCAGGGGTTCCGATGATGCCGGGTGTGAAGGTGCTGGCGGTGGTGTGCATGAGGGCGTCGGCCAGGTCCTCGCTGGCGTCCAGGGCGGACCCGAGGCCTGGCCGATCATGAGTACGATGCCGGCGTTTCCGGGGCTGGGCATGTTGAAGCTCAGTGTGAGCTTGTTGCCTTGTCCGGATCGGTCCTGAGAAGGCCGGTGTGAGGCCGAAGTCTGGGTAGCGGGAGGTGGCTTGGGCGTTGCGGATGTACTGGAGGAGGTAGTCCTGGGTGATGGGGGACTGCTCGGCCTCCTGACGGCTGTCGGCGGTGGGGCGCCACAGGTCAGGGAGGGGTGCAGGGGCCTGACCTGCTGGATCCACTCCACACCCGACGCCCTTCAGAGACCGGGTCACCAAGAGCCTGCCGTTTGAAACTGAGGTCCCATCTCATGGCTGCGTCCTTTAGTGGAAGTACTGGGGGTACTCGATGTAGGGGTCGTGCTCTGTGTGGTCGACCCACTGGTCGATGACCTGCTGTTGTGTGATGCCAGGTGTAAGGACGGTGTGTCCGTCGAAGACACTGGTAGTGAACCACAGCACTAGATTTGGGTCGGGGTTCAGTGAACGGACCCAGACAGCGATATTGCGCCTCCTCAAAAATCTAATGCTCCATCAGCTGAGATGAGTTTATTGTCGCGAAAGTGACTGACGGTGACTGCCATGTCGTCGGGGTTGATGATGATGTCAACGTCAGTTTGTCGCTCACCCTCTCCCCAGCGTAGAACTCTGCTCCCAGGCCATTTTTTGTTGGCTTCGGTAAGGAATATATTTCCGTCTATTATTGTTTGTTCTGTGCTGAGTTCTGGAAAAAGAAAGCTAACACTCATGGTTTTCTTTGAGTTAAGGTGTTGCTGAATCGCGTGTACAGTAAATGTGGTGCTTCTGTGATGTTAGAGGAGTTCATGTAGCATCCCCAGCACTCGCTAAAACGTGGTGTTCTTCATTCACTCCATGCGCCGCGGTTGGTGTTAGTGCTCAGGTGCAGTGGGCGGGCGTGCTCGACGATGGTGTTGCGGGCCTCGTGTGCTGGCCGGTTGGTCACCATTGGTTGAGGATGGTGGGGTAGGTGTCGGGGGTGCCGAAGGTGAAGATGGCGCCGTTACCCACAGGGGCGATGCTGGTGGCCAGCTGGGTGGCTCGTTGGTAGGGGGGTGAGTCGGAGGCGAAGAACATCTTCCAGCCCGGAATGTAGTTGTAGGGCTCTGGGGTGGGGTTAAGTGGGTGGTCCTTACGGGTCAGGGCTCCGATGATGTTGGGTGTGAAGGTGCTGGCGGTGGTGTGCATGAGGGCGTCGGCCAGGTCCTCGCTGGCGTCCAGGGCGGACCCGAGAGCCTGGCCGATCATGAGTACGATGCTGGCGTCTCCGGGTGTGGGCATGTTGAAGCTCAGCTCGAGCTTGTTGCCCTGTCCGATCTGTCCTGAGAAGGCCGGGGCGAGGCTCGAAAGTCGGGGAAGCTGGAGGTGGCTTGGACGTCGCGGATGTACTGGAGGAGGTAGTCCTGGGTGATGGGTGGGGACTGCTCGGCCTCCTGACGGCTGTCGGCGGTGGGGGCGCCACAGGTCCAGGGAGGGGTGCAGGGGTCTGATCCGCTGGATCCACTCCCACGCCCGACGTCCCTCAGAGACCGGGTCACCAGAGCCCGCCGCCTCATGTGTAGGCTCCATTCCATGATCATTGTCCTTTCCTTGTGGTGCTGATTGTCTGAGATGTTAGTTGGGTGGGGTGTGGATGAGCTCGATCTCGGCGGGAAAGTCGCCTGACTTTTGTCGATTAAAGAGTTCGGCGAAGGTTTCTTTAGACCAGAATAGTTGGTGGGGTGTTCATGATTCTCCTGCCATGTGGGCGGGTGCTCTGGGGAGGTCGTTACATCTCTCCTCCTTCATCGAAGTAGCGCTGCTCCGCCTCGGTCAGGTCTGTCATAGCGGGAGACTCGATAGATGCGTACAGAAGACCGCTGGTGGTGGCGATGACCACACTTGCTCGTGAGGGTAGGAGCCACTGCGTTGACGCGACCTCTGGGTCGGTTTCGGAGTCCCCTGCTCCGTATAGTGCGTTGAGTGTTTCGACGTAGGAGGCATAGATACTCTGGGTCATGGTCTGTATTTCGGGTGGAGTCTCCTCGGGAAGTCGGGTACTCATGCTGAAGTTAATTTTGGATGCTAGGGTGCTATTGGTGATATCGAGACCGATGAAGCCATCCTCTTCACCGTTGCTGACTGGGGTCGTGAAGAATCGGCCGTTGTCAGGGGCTGGTTTCCATCCGAACTGGTCTCGCAGGGCGAAGGCCTCGGTGAGATGCATGGGCCACCTGTGCTCGGCAATGGCTCGGATGATCGTCACCCCTTGTTCCACTGGGTAGATTCGAAATTGTGAATATTTGGATCGTGTGGTGTGCACGTCTCCTCCTCTACGGGATCTTGTCGATAGCTTGCTGAAGCGCTTGCGTGACCTCTGGGGTCAGTGAGAAACCTGAGTTGCACAGTTTTTAGTGCCCCTGTTGGGATACTCAGGGCGGTGAGGATTTCTTCGGCTTCGGGGGTCAGGGGGTCGGCGGCGGTGAGGTGGTGGCCGTTGAGGTTGATGGTGATCTCCTGGAGGGGTTTGAGGGCGCGGATGATGCGTTTGATGCTGATCCCGGTGGTCTCCTGGAGGTGTCGGGCGACGGCCAGGGCGGCCATGACCACGGTCAGGTGGGCCTCGATGGCATCGTGCTGGTGGTGGAAGACGGGGCGGGCTCTCAGGTCGTGCTTGCTCATCGGCGAAGGACTGCTCGACGTGCCACAGCTCGTGATACGAGGAGACCACCTCGGCGGCGCCCATCAGGCGTGCGGGGATGTTGGTGACGTAGCCCTTGAGGCCCACCAGGGAGCGGGCCCGGGCCAGGGACGCCTCATCGAGCACCTGATCGCCTTAATGGACGGTGACGAACCTGGTGCGTCTGGGCTGCTTCTCTCCGGCGATGACGGCCCTAGCGCGGTTCTCCTGGGCGGTCAGGGTCTGAGTGTCCCTGGCGGCGCGCTTCTTGGAGTAGGCCCACACTGCTCTCCATGAGCCCGGGTGAGTGTCCGGGTCCCACACCGGCTCAGCCCTGAGGCTCTTATTCCGCTCGGTGTTTGAGCCTCTCTTGGGGGTGATGGTGTCGATGAGCTGGCCGTCGGTGAAGGCGTCACCGGCCCAGTGGAAGTGGGCCTCAAGGTCGCCTGGGGCCCGGGTAGTGCGGGCCCCGACGATGAACCGCAACCGGGCGTCATCCAGGGCCGTGAGGTTGGCTGCTGAGAGCATGCCGGCATCAGCGACGATCACGAGCTCCTCAATACCGTGAGCGGCCTGGAAGGCCTCCACCACCGGGATGATCGTGGTGGTCTCGGCCTTACTTCCTTCCCAGCACCCGATTCTCAGGGGGAAACCACGGCGGTCGACCAGCAGGCCGACGATGACCTGGGGGTCGACCCGCCTGTCCTTGGAGTAACCCACCCGCCGCAGGTCGTCCTCCTTCTCGGCCTCGAAATAGAGCGTGGTGACGTCGTACAGGCACAGGGCCAGACCGGAGGTGTTGGTGACGTGCTCGAACAAGGCGTTTGAGAGGCTCTCGCGGTAACCGCGCTCCTGGGCCCGGGCCAGGGAGGCGTACAAGGTGTTGCGGTGGGCCGGGGCCGGCCAGCCGATCTCGGACAGGACCCTGGGAGTGTCAGCCTTGGATGTCGGCTCGATCAGGCGAGCGGCGACCATCTGCTCAAAGGCCCGATCACCCCCAACCGCCTCACCCAGCCCCCAGACACCTGTAGGCCGAACGGAGCACCTCGATCAGCCAGCCCGACCTGCGCGAGATGATCTGCGGCCTTCGCACCGCACCACCGTCACCCGGCTCGTCACCGGGAGCCCAGCCGCCACCGTCGAGTGCTGGTCCCAGGTCCAGGACCTGCTGGCCGGCCAGGAGCCGCTGGCGCCCCAGGCGCATCAGTGCGGCCAGCTCGGCCTCGTCATGGGCTGACCCCAGGTGCTCCACGATCCGGCGCACACCATGGTCCTTGGCCACGACCTGCACGGCCGTGGCCCCCGAGGCTGTCTTGACCTGACGCAGGTACGGACTCACCCACCAGATCCTACCGCCGCCTTAGTGCCCCGAAACGACCACCCCACCCCCACCATCCCAAACGAAAAACCCACTCTGAAACACAAACCACCCCAACCTGTGCAACTCAGGAGCGCTTGCGTGACCTCTGGGGTCAGTGAGAAAGGTTGATCTTCGACGACGATCCTATCAGGTGTTTTCGTGTAAATCGTCTTGGCGTTCATCCTGATCTGACCACTCTTGACTCCCTCCCATACATCGGGGTGATCATGGAAGTACTGGGCGAAACGGGGGTCGCTCAACATGTGATCCCGGGCGTACGCCGGGGTTTCCTGGAGCGCCTTCCCTTCAAAAGCGAGTCTCGACAGGATTCCGGCTCAGCTGCGCTGAGACGCCCTTGTATTCGGAGACGACCATCTCATCGCCGTTCGGCGATATAGCCATGCCATCCACCCAGCCGCCTGGTGCCGTACCGTTGTTGACGGCAACATTATCTGCGCGGAACTCCTCTGGAATATGATAACCCTGCTCAGTCAGATACTTCTCGCCCCCAGCCTCCCCGATTTTCGCTCCGGCATCGGTCAACTGCTTGTGAGTCTTTGAAGCCTCGTCGACTAGGGGTGTCGAGTTGCTCAATTTCGTGAGCACTGTATCCTTCTCTTCTCCAATTTTGGAATGGTTTTCTTCCTGAATTGTCGGCGGGTGAAGTCTGTGTTCGGATATTTCTTTGGAATGGCATCCTTTAGCCGTTTTCTTGAAGCGCGCTAGCCTGCAGCACTGGCTCCCTTTGGCGGAAGAACTCTGGAATGTCTTTGGCGTACCGGCCTGCGGCACTCGCTTCCTTGGCGGCGTAGTCGGCGCCGCGCAGGGCTCTGCCGCCGGGGAAGACGGCCATGGCGGCCAGGCCGCCGTCGGATCGCCCGGGTCTGGGGGTGCGCAGTCCAGGGTGGTGGAAGCCGTTGCGAGGGCTCCAGTCCTGGAGCCTGACGGCGCCGGTCTCGTCTCGTGCGAGTCTGCGTGTGTTGCGGACGTAGTGGCGCCATGCGGTTCGGTCGGTGCGCCACAGCCAGGAGGCGTACCTGGCCTCGCGGGTGGCGGCGTAGGCGCCGCGGGCCATTTGGCCGCCCATGGCGCTGGCGGCTCCGCCGCCGACCGTGGTCAGGGCTGCGGTCGCCAGGTCCAGGGCGATCTCGGTTGGTGTGTGGGTGGACAGGTAGCGGGCCGTCGTGCCCCGGGGGTCGCGGACGAGGGACGCTGCCCCGCGGGCGGATCCGAGCACGGTGGCTACGCCCATGCCGACCTCGAAGGCCAGGCCGAGCGTGCCCCCGGACAAGCAGGATCGTCACCCCAGATGTCTATCGGTGCTGGGTCGGTTCCTGCGGTGAGGGGTGCTCGACGGCGGTGCTGCGGGTCTCGGCCCGGGTGGTTTCACCATTGGTTGAGGATGGTGGGGTAGGTGTCGGGGGTGCCGAAGGTGAAGATGGCGCCGTTGCCCACGGGGTTGGTTCTGGTGGCCAGTTGGGTGGCTCGTTGGTAGTGGGGCGAGTCGGAGGCGAAGAACATCTTCCAGCCTGGCAGGTATCTGTAAGGCGGTGGAGTGGGGGTGAATGGAATGTCTTCACGGGTCAGGGTTCCGATGATGCCGGGTGTGAAGGTGCTGGCGGTGGTGTGCATGAGGGCGTCGGCCAGGTCCTCGCTGGCGTCCAGGGCGGTCCCGAGAGCCTCGCCGATCATCAGATCCACGCTGGCGTCTCCGGGGCTGGGCATGTTGAAGCTCAGTGTGAGCTTGTTGCCTTGTCCGATCTGTCCTGAGAAGGCCGGGGTGAGGGCCGAAGTCGGGGAAGCTGGAGGTGGCTTGGACGTCGCGGATGTACTGGAGGAGGTAGTCCTGGGTGATGGGTGGGGACTGCTCGGCATCCCTGACGGTTGTCGGCGGTGGGGCGCCACAGGTCCAGGGAGGGGTGCAGGGGCTGACCTGCTGGATCCACTCCCACACCCGACGTCCCTCAGAGACCGGGTCACCAAGAGCCTGCCGCCTCATGTGTAGGCGCCATTCCATGATCATTGTCCTTTCCTCGTGGTGCTGATTATCTGAGATGTTAGTTGGGTGGCGTGTAGAAGAGCTCGATCTCGGCAGGGAATTCGCCCCAATCCTGCTTGTCTCTGAGGACGTCGAACGTATATTTTTCGGCGATGTGCCAGTGGATGGGGGTTGTGACTCCCGCATTGCGGACGGCTTCAATTCTCCTTAGTGCCCAGTCAACGAGTCCGCCATTTCCATAAACTGAGGCTGTCCAGTTTGTCTCTATGAACTTGAGTAGCCCCTCACCTTTGGCGTCGACGAGAATGCCATCCCGATATCCGTCGAAGGAAACGTCCCCAACATGGTAATAGTATTCTGCTGGAACGTTGGTGACCTGCTCTTTGTAATAAAGGTTACGTGTGAGTATGGCTTCTAGGTCGTTATTGGTTCCGTGGGTGTCAACATTCTTGTGCATGAGGGTTTCGGGAATGCCGTTTGGTGATGAGTTAAATTTCATAGTTCAACTGTTCATTGTCGGTAATCGGGTGTGGGGTGCATGGGTGTTTAGCATTTCAGGATAGGTCTTGCTGCGACCTGGTTGCTGTGAATAGGCGTATTATCGCCGGAACGGTAAAAGCAGTGCGTGGATTCTATGGTCTGTTTTCAGTCGCATCCATGGTCTACGATGCGGCGAATGGCCTGCATGTTTCTTTCTGTTTGCGCTGGCGAGTGGATGCGCATTTTTATGTATGTCTGATTGAGGATCAGAATTAATGAGATGTGGTTGGGAAGTGTCCAGCTTCCTGATTGCCCGACCTCGTTACTGCTGGTTGTAGGTCTCCCGTACTGGCTTGAGATTGCACTCAGGTAGTCATTGTAGATTCTATGAACGACAGGAGTCGTTCTCGGTATCGACTCTGTGGGCGGACGGGGAGTGAGTTCGATGTCGATTCCTGAGATGATGCCGGGACTGATGAAATCGTACCTAATGGTTCCGTTGTTATTTCCGTTGGGAATGGGGATGCTGAATAGTTCCTCTTCTCCAGTCATGATCGTCCAGCCGCACTGGCCGCAAAGAGTGAAGGCTCCTTCTTTGCTGATAGGCCACGGGTGCTCTGTCCATGTTCTCACCAAGGTTGCAAAATGCTCTGCTGAGTATGTGATGAACGTGAATCCCGCAGCCTGAGTGAAGTCGATTGTGGCGGATGCATTTTCCATTCCCATGTCCTAACTATTGATTAACTGGGGATCGCCGAGAGTGTCGCTTCCGGCGAGCGGACATAGACTGAGATATAAGTGTTTCCTGGTGAAAGAAAAACTGAGGATCCGTTTGGGAGGATCCAGTCCACGTACAGTCCTGTATGCTCAAGTTGCTCTGTTGGGTCGCCATACAGTTTCAAGAGCGCATCCAGGTACTCTCTGTAAATTGAGTGCGTTATGTGGGATGTCTTCTCTCGAAACTGGAGGACGGCGCGTGTGGTAATCATGATGTCGACACCACAGGTGAGGCTTTGATCGCCGGTGTCGATAAGAATGTGGCTATCCTCCATGCCGTTGCTGACTGGGGTACTGAAGTGGCGGTCACCATCTGGAGAACCAACCCATCCGCACAGGTCGCGTAGCGTGAAGGCCTCCTGCAGAGTCATGGGCCAGGGAGCCTCCGTCCAAGCCTTGACTATGGATATCATCCGGTCGGGTGGGTAGGCGTAGAATGGGGTTCCGGCAGAACTGCTGTAGTCGCGAATTGTCGATGCATCGGCCACCATTGTCTCCTCAATGCGACTTGGTCTGATAGTTCGGTGTGGTTCAACGCAGGTTTTCACGCGCTTGTAAGGGTGTTTGGTGGGCTCATGAGAATGGTGTGCTTATATGGTCCGCTCTAGGGGAGATCGGGGCCGTACTTGCTTTCATAGTAGGCGGCCAGCGCCGCGTTATGCGTTTCGGTTGGCGAGTCGATAGTGACCTTAACGAATGTTCCTAGTGAGGGGAGGTGGATAGATGCGTTGCTGGGGAGTATCCAGTCGCTGTAAGGGCCGTACTTTCCTCTACCTTCTTTGGGTGGGCCGTATACCGCGATCAGGGCATTCCGGTAGTCGGTGTAGATGGACTGCGTGATGGTGGATACGTGCGCCTCCAGTTCCACGGGGACCCAGGTGGTCAATCGAGCATCGATGCTGTTGACAAGGTTGCGGTCCCGGGTATCTGCCATGATGGTCCCGTCTGTCTCGCCGCTGCTCACCGGCGTGGTGAAGAAAGTGCCGTCTTGTGGGTCTCCGATCCACCTGCACTGGTCGCGTAGCGTGAATGCCTCCTGCAGAGTCATGGGCCAGGTGTGCTCCGCCCAAGCTCTCACGATGGAGACCACGCCATTGGTGGTGTATGCGTAGAAGGGGAATCCAGTGGACTGACTGTAGTCGACGATGTTCGATGGGCTGCTCATCCTTGTCCTTTAGGTCAGTTAAAGATTGTCAATGCTCTGTTGGAGGTGCTGGATCACCTCAGGTGTCAAGGTGAAGGGTTCGTCGGTGATCTGAGTGAGATCCTCCGTCTTCGTTTTCATCACCTTGATTGTCAGCTTGGTGTCACCGCTCTTGACTCCTTCCCACACGTCGGGGTGGTCGTGGAAGTACTGTGCGAAGCGAGGGTCGCTCAGCATGCGGTCACGAGTATAGGCCGGAGCCCCCTGTTTGGCGCTTCCTTCATAGAGCGTCGGGCGGGGTGAACTGTCCAGGTTGGCGGTGACTCCTTTGTACTCGGATATCACTATCTCGTCGCCATTGGGACTCACCGCCATCCCGTCAAGCCAGCCACCAGGGGCGGTGCCGTTGTTGACGGGTACGTTCTGAGAGAGGAACTCATCGGGTATCTGATATCCCTGCGACTCGAGGTAGGCCTCCCCTCCGGTCTCGCCAATGCGAGTGCTCGATCCGGTCCAGTCGTTCCATGCTTCGCGGCGCTGCGTGGCGGCCTGCTTTAGTCTTATAATCGCCTGCCGGTCGTAGCCATTTCGTTCTAACTCATCGATTGTCTTCTTGTATCTTCCTGAGTTGTACTGCGCCATGCTGTGTCCTTTGGGTAGGTGTTCCTCCAACTGTCTCCTGGCTTCGTAATAGTCGGCTCGGCGCTGGGCTCGGTACCGGAATAGTTCTTCGATCTCATCGGCACGTAGGCTCGCACGGGGGTTCCAGTCTGGGAGCCTGACGGCGCCGGTCTCGTCCCGTGCGAGTCTGCGTGTGTTGCGGACGTAGTGGCGCCATGCGGTTCGGTCGGTGCGCCACAGCCAGGAGGCGTACCTGGCCTCGCGGGTGGCGGCGTAGGCGCCGCGGGCCATTTGGCCGCCCATGGCGCTGGCGGCTCCGCCGCCGACCGTGGTCAGCGCAGCGGTCGCCAGGTCCAGGGCGATCTCGGCTGTGTGTGGGTGGACAGGTAGCGGGCCGTTGTGCCCTGGGGGTCGCGGACGAGGGACGCTGCCCCGCGGGCGGATCCGAGCACGGTGGCAACGCCCATGCCGACCTCGAAGGCCAGGCCGAGCGTGCCTCCGGACAAGACGACCATGGACCCGGCCAGCACCACCAGCCCCAGCTTCTTCTCCCAGCTCAGCGACCCCACGCCGCCCCAGCGCATCAAGAATCCCCGCCAACCAGTACGGCTGTTCTTCGGTCAGGCTATCGGCCAGGCTCCGGGTGAGATCGGGAACCATGGCAATGACGAGTACGCCGGCCACCACCGCGCACAGGCCCCCGGAGTCGCACCCTCCACCACTGCTCCGGCGCTGGATCCAGCTCGGCGCGCCGCTTCCTCCCGCGCAATCCGCAGCTTCGCGGGAGTCGCCAGCAGCAGCCTCGGTTCGCGGAACGCGGCTGCCTCCATGAGCGTCATCCACGCCCATCGCCACTCGACCCCGACGACGGAGACCAGGCAGGCGCCGTCGGCCAGGAAGCGCCCGAAGGCATTGCGTGGCACTCCCGCCCAGACACGCCAGCGCCACGGCGCCCAGCGGTTCCCGTAGTTCTCGCTCTCAGGGCGCTCACGTACCCGCCGCTCCACAGCGTGCGGCTATCGATGACCCAGGCCAGCGCCAGCATCAGTAGAAGGGTGGCGCCGCGTCCGTGCCCGTTGTTGGTCAGCGATGCCGTCACCTCAACGGGCCACGACGGCGCCTCGCCTCCCGTCAGCGACCACAACACGTCGTTGGAGGCGTTGCGCCCCATGTGGTCGACAACCGCCACCCACCACGTCCACAGCGGCACTACCGGGGCAAGGGAGCTGCAACGCGGCTCTGTATCCACCGCGATGCACCCGACCACGTCGCCACAGGGCGATACCCAGCCCGATCGCCCCTCCCACCAACCCGGTGACGACCGCGTGCCCGGCATAGGGGTAGGGGAAGATGTCCCCGGTGACCCCGGAGAACGGACTCAGGGAGTAGGTCGTAGCGCCGCCGCACTCCAGTTGTCTCCCGCCCTCGGGGCAGAACAGACTATTCAGGAAGCTATTGCTGCTGTTCAGCAGCATGACGCGGCGGGTGACTTCTCGACCGTCTCAAAGGCGGCGCCCGCCGCCACCCCCAGAACGATCCAGTCGCTCACCAGAAAACGGCGTACCCGCCCTGGAGCCACCAGGGCAAGCAGCGCCAGCGGTGTCAGCTTGAGAACCTCCTCCACCACGGAGGCGACCGCTACGGAAGCGGCTATATCAGACGGGGTGACACCGGCGGCGCTGCAGACCCATAGACTCACCATGGCGATCAACAGCGCCAATGGCATTCCGGTGGCGAACACTCCTGACGTCAACGCCCAGGAGACGGTCTTAGCCCGGGCCAGAGTGAACCAGCACACCACCAGCCACAGGCACCCGATCCAGGCCCCCAGCGCGGTGCGGACCGTCGGCGAGACCGCCACGGCCACGAGGACCACCAGCAGCGCGAACCATGCCGCAACGGCCCGCACCCGGCGCAGCGCCAGGAAGATACGAGACCTCGACGTGCGGTCACGCAACAGCTCCCACCACTCCTGCCTCGGCGGTGCCTCTGCTCTTGGTCCAGCCATGGGCCCTGGTACCGCAGTGGTCGTCATGGGCGGAGCGGCCGGTTGAACATGCGCCGTTGCAGGCTGGGACTGCTGGGCAGGTCCCTGGGCAGGCTGGGGTCTCAAGGCTCGACCGGAGTCAGGCATGTGACTGTAGGCGGCCGTCTGCATGTGACCGGCCAACGGCCCCGGGGGCGGGGCGACACCATGACTCCGGGGTGGTGCGACCCCCGGGTGGCGGGCGGTGGGATGTGGCCGGAGGGCGCCGTCGGCTGCCCTACCGCAGGATGGCCCGATAGTTGTCCCGATGGCGGATGCCCCGCCACTGGCCGTCCCGCCGCCGGTGCCCACTCCTGGCCCGCTCGCTCAGGCGGGCGCCGAGACGCCGGCCACACCCGAGGAGGCTCCCCGGCGCCTGAGCCCGGCACATACCCTTGGCCGTTATCGTTCAACGCCCACCCCTCTCTCATACGCCGTTCAGCGGCGTAACCATTTTGTTACCAAACGGTCGGGAGAGAGGCGGCTTCTCCGCAATCCAGTTTCACTCGCCGCCGTCAGGGGCGGCGTCCATCGCTGGTAATCGTTGGTGCCTCGAGGACTACCCTTCTCAGACGGGGCGTTCGTCGCCCGGACGGCACCGTCCGGCACCACCCCTGACACTTGTCAACCCGCCCCACGTCTTCACCACCTCAGGACATGACTCGCATGACCTCACAGCGCCGCCCCGGCGGTGGCATCTTCGCCTCCTTGAGATTCCACAACTACCGGATCTGGTTCCTGTCCGCCCTCGTGGCCAACACTGACCTGGATGCAGCGCGTGGCTCAGGACTGGCTGGTGCTGCGCGTCCTCACCAACGACTCCGCCTCCGCCACCGGCCTGACCACGGCCCCTGCAGTTCCTCCCCATGCTGCTGCTGTCCACGCACGCCGGCCTCGTCGCCGACCGGGTCGACCAGCGCAAATTCCTCATCATCACCCAGAGCGCCATGGGCCTGGTCTCCGCGGTCCTCGCCGTCGACGTCCTGTCCGGCACCGCCCGCCTGTGGCACGTCTACCTGGCCGCCTTCCTCACGGGTGTCGCCGCCGCCTACGACGCCCCCGCCCGCCAGACCTTCGTGGCCCGGATGGTGCCCGCCGAGCACTTGTCCAACGCCGTGGGCCTCAACTCCGCCTCCTTCAACGCCGCCCGCCTCCTGGGGCCGGCCCTCGCCGGCGTCGTCATCACCTGGGTCGGCGCGGGCTGGGTCTTCGCCGTCAACGCCGCCACCTTCGTCTTCCCGGCCGTGGCGCTGGCCGCCATGCGCGTGAGCGAGCTTTCGTGGACATGCCCGCGCCCGCCGCGCCGCCGGCCAGCTCCGCGAAGGGCTGGCCTACCTGCGCGGCCGCTTGGACCTCGTCGTCATCATCGCCGTGGTCGCCGTCGTCTCCATGCTCACCCTCAACTTCCAGGTCACCATGGCCGCGACCGTGCGCACCGTCTTCCACCTGGAGTCCGACGCCTACGGCACCGTTTCATCGGTCTTCGCCGTCGGGTCCCTCTCCGGTGCCCTGTGGGCGGCCAGGCGCCGCAACCCCGCCCCCGCACCGTCGTGCTGGCGGCCCTCGCCCTGGGGTGTTCACCCTCCTGCTGGCCGTCATGCCCACCTACCCGACCTTCATGGTCATGACGATCCCGGTGGGCCTGTGCGTCCTCACCCTCCTGACCAGCGCCAACCAGACCGTGCAGATGACCACCGAGCCGTCCATGCGCGGGCGGGTCCTAAGCATCTACATGATGTTCTTCCTGGGGTCGACGCCGGTCGGCGCCCCGCTCATCGGCTGGGTGGCCGACGCCTGGGGGCCGCGCATCGCCATCGCGGTCGGCGGCCTGAGCGCTGTCCTCACCGCGCTGGTGGCCGCCGCCTGGAGCTACAGGCACTGGAACCTGTCCCTGCACTACTCCTCCACCCGCCCCTACCTCAGGGCCGCGCCGAAACCACCGCGGACCCCACAGCCGGAGACCCGGGGCGACGACGTCGACTCGCGCTGACCGAACACCGACTGACGCGGGCTGGTATCGCCTCACGTGTCGCCTGACCGGGCCTCACATGTCACCGAACGAGTAATACGTACGCTACCCGTGGCGCATCTCCGGGGCACTGGGGAGTCCTCCCCAGCCGAGGATCGGCGCGCTTTCAGGCGGTACTGGCCCAGATCACAGAATGCCGCCTATCCTGTCGAGGAACGCGGTTCGGTGAGCGAGCCCTTCCGAAGGCATCGAATGGCCGCGGTAATCCACCTCAAGCAGGAGCCCACCCCCATGACCGAGCTGATCGACACCACCGAGATGTACCTCAAGACCGTCTATGAGCTTGAGGAGGACGGAGTTCCGCCGCTGCGTGCCCGCATCGTCGAGCGTCTCGACCACTCGGGCCCCACGGTCTCCCAGACGGTGGCGCGCATGGAGCGTGACGGTCTCATCAAGGTCGCCGAGGACCGCCTCTCGAGCTCACCGATGAGGGGCGCAGGCGCGCCACCGACGTGATCCGCAAGCACCGGCTCGCTGAAAGACTGCTGCTGGACGTCATCGGCATCGAGCGCCGATTCGTCCACGAGGAGGCCTGCCGCTGGGAGCACGTCATGAGCGAGCAGGTTGAGGAGCGCCTCGCCGTCATCCTCGACGACGTCTCCACCGACCCCTTCGGCAATCCTGTCCCGCCGCGGACCGCGGAGCACCCTCGGCCCTCCGCCGACGAGGTCAGCGTGGACCGCTTCGCCGGACGTGAGACCGTCACGGCCGTCATCAGCCGCATCGGGGAGCCGATCCAGGCTGACGCGGAGATCATCGCGAGCCCTCGAGGACGCGGAGATCGTCGCCGGAGCCGAGGTGGAGCTGCGTGTCAGCGCCGGTGGGGTGAGGCTCGTCGGGTCCTCCGGTGAGCCCCTGTCGTCCTGGCCGACGACGTCGCCCGCCACCTCTTCGTCCAGCGCTGAGCGGCGACGCTCAGGCTTTCTGCCATCCCCTCAAGGGCAGCCTGAAAATAACCTGTGCAGGCAGGGGGTTCGGTGGTGTTTCTCGTCTCATTAGATGAGATGCGAGGAGTTGTCCCGCAGTCCGGTCGACAGTCGGATGGCCATCCTCGTTGAGGGGTCCTACAGATGCTGGGACGGAGGGCCTATGTCGGGATCTCGCCGAGGTGGGCGCGATTTTTCCGCAGAATACCGCGAATTATTGGTTTGGGTTGCGAGCGTGCCGATGGACTGAGGTCCCTGGAGCAATATGGATAAAAGCGAGAAGCGCTCCATAGTGCTTCGGCTCACAACAGTGTGTGACACCTTGCCGTGACGAAGCGCGGGTCTGTCATGTAGCGTTCAGGTCGTTGCCGCAGACAACCGTCTCGGTGACGTCTCGGACCGGGGCTTAGTCCTGCCACTCGGTCTGAGGCACGTGGAACCAACAACTCAAGTGGCAGGAACGGGGGAACCAACTACCGGTCGCCCAGGCGAACAGCCGAAGCGGCCTTGGGGTGAAGCCCGCATCTGCGGGCCGGACGTCTCCAGTCCGAACCCGACAGCTCACCTCGTCGGCTCAACAGGAGAAAGCATTCATGTCCTCACGCACCACCGCACGTCACCGCAAAGCCACCCGCGCCCTTACCCCACTGGATGACTTTGCTCCCACCGCGCGCCGCGGTCTGGCTGTTGCCGCTTCGTCCGGCCTCGCCCTGACCATGATCGCTTCGGGAGCCAACGCCGCCGGCCACGAGCGAGGTCACCTCCTCCGGCACCATCGAGGCTTCCGGCGTGACCCCCGGAGTTGGCATCTTCGCCGCCAACGCCCGCGAGGCCCCTGGCCGCCCGCCAGCAGATCACCATCTCCCAGGCCAACTGGGTCACCGAGGCCGCCCCGCAGGTGGAGGCTGTCGCCCCCGCCCCTGCGGCCCGCAGGCGCCCGCCGCCCCTGAGGCCCCTGCCGCCCAGGCTGCTCCGGCCGAGCAGGAGGCCGCCCCTCCTCTGAGGCCGCCGCCCCGGCTGCTGCTGACCAGGGCGCTGACGCCGCTGCCGCCGACACCCAGGCCGCTCAGACCACCCAGGCCTCCGCGCCGGCCAGCACCTCCAACTCCTCTGTCGTGGCCATCGCCATGCAGTACGTGGGTGCCCCCACGTGTGGGCGCCTCCGGCCCGAGCGCCTTCGACTGCTCCGGCTTCACCTCCCTACGTGTACGCCCAGGTCGGCATCAGCCTGCCCCGTACCTCCGGCGAGCAGGCCGTGGCCGGCACCCAGGTGTCCGCCGCTGAGGCTCAGCCCGGCGACCTCGTCACCTGGCCCGGTCACGTCGGCATCTACGCCGGTGACGGCAGGTGATCGACGCCGGTGACGAGTCCACCGGTGGGTCTACCGCGACATCTGGGGCTCCCCGAGCTTCGTCCGCGTCGGCTGATCTCAGACGCTGAAGTCCTGATCGTGAGGGGTGGGTGCCATCGGGCACCCACCCTCACGGCGTGTCAGAAGAGGGTCGGAGCCGACCGCCGGGGCGTCTCCTGGGAGCAAAACGAGGACAACCTTCTCATGTGGTGGTCCCCACACCCCTTTTCGGGGCAGAATGTCCTTGGGTCGTAGACCGTTATCTCGAGAAAGGGCAGATCCCATGACTGATGACAACGTCGTCCTCGTCGGAGTCGATGGTTCACCCGAGTCCCTGGCGGCAGTGGACTGGGCTGTGGCGCGCGCTGAGTGCCAGGGCTGGCGCGTCCACATCCTGTGCGCCTACTCCCTGCCCTCCTTCACCACCGCGTCCCTCGACGGCGGCTACGCGGCGCTCGATGACTCGGCCATCAGGTCCGGTGCCCAGGCCGTCATCGACGAGGCCGTTGCTCGCGTCAAGAAGTCCGGCGTCACCGTCACCTCCTCCCTGGAGACCGGGGACCCGGCCGGGGTCCCTCGTCGACCTCTCCGAGGAGGCGACACTGGCCGTCGTCGGCACCCTGGGGAGGCGGCGGCTTCGCCGACCGGCTCCTGGGAACCGTCTCCTCCGCCCTGCCCGCCCACAGCCACTGCCCGGCCGTCGTCGTACCCCAGCACAATGAGGGCGCCGACTACACGCCGGTGCGTCGCATCGTCGTCGGGGTCGACGGCCCTCCTCAGCCCGCAGGGCCCCCAGCGGGCCGTGACCGAGGCGGGAGGCGTGGGGCGCCGAGCTCACCGCCATCGCCGCCGTGCCGATGGCATCCGGGGCCGGCGCGCTCGCCTGGCTGCCGGCCGCCGTCGACCGCGAGCAGGTCCTGGCCGACGTTCGCTCCGGGCTTGACCGCGCCATCAACGAAGCCCTCGAAGGCCACGAGGGCGTCACGGTGCGCCGCCACGCACTGGACGGCAATCCGGCCGAGCTCCTGGCCGAGTTCTCCACCGCCGTGGATCTCATCGTCGTCGGCTCGCGTGGACGCGGAGGCTTCTCCGGCCTCCTGCTGGGCTCCACCAGCCAGGCCGTCCTGTCCCACGCCTCGTGCCCCGTGCTGGTCGCACCCACGCACCACGCCAAGGGGAGCGGCGCACCTGCGCACCTCCACCCCGTGGGGCCGGGCGTGAGGCCCCACCCGCCGCGGTGAGCCCACCTTCGCTCGCCGCGGCGCCACCCCGCAGCCCGAGTGGTCATGGTCGGGTCGATCCGCTGGTAGTCTTCCGCTCAGGCCCTCGTAGCTCAGGGATAGAGCACCGCTCTCCTAAAAGCGGGTGTCGTTGGTTCGAATCCAATCGAGGGCGCTGACACCACCGGGTCCGGTCGGCGAGCGTCGATATCGGACGGACTCGATCAGTGCCGCCCGGTCGTGCCCGGGCGGCGGCCGCGGGCGCATGGGGCGTGCCACGCCGCGGTGCGTCTCCACGCCCGAGGGTCCATCGGCCTATATCTTGAGCGTATGACGCCTTCGTTCTTCTCCTTCGGCCGCAAACGGCGCGATGCTGCTCTCCGGGAGGATGAACACAAGGGTGCCCGATCCTCGGCCGGCTCAGATCAAACCGCGAGCCGACGGCGTTTCGCCGCGGACCTGGGGGCTCTTGCCGCGGCGCCGAGCAAGCCCGAGCCCGCACCCGAACCGGCGCCCCCAGCCCCCGTGCGCCCTGCACCCGCACCGCCACTGAGCGCTGCGGACGTCGAGCGACGCGAGCGCATTGACACGGCCCCTGTCCTCCTGGCGCAGCCACCCTCGTGGACCTGGGGGGCGTGGCGAGCCTTGATGACATCACCCTGCTCGACGGCGTCGTCGACCTCACCGCCGCGCACCCCTCCGGCCTGGCTCAGCTCTATGCCGGCCGCCCCACCAACCTGTCCAGCATCGTGCGCGAGCGCAACGCCCTGGGCCAGGCCCGCCAGTCCCTGCGCGAGGTCTCGGCGCGCACCGACGTCCTGGCCCGCCAGTTCGGCGTCGCGCCGGTCTACCTGGCCATCGGGGTGGCCACCTGGAACGAGACGGTCCCCGAGGACGACGATGAGGACGGTCTCCACCTGGCCGACGGCGACTCGCCGGAGGCGGACCTGACCGCCCAGATCCCGCACGTCGAGCGCATCGCCGCCGAGCACGCCGCCCGCAACGCCCTGGCCGCCGCCGGCCTGACCGTCCCTGAGGCCCCCCACGGCTCCGCGCGTGCACCGTCAACGCCCCGGTCCTGCTGCGCCCCGTGCGCCTGACCAGCGCCACCGCGGACGCCACCCTCACCCTCGACCCCACCATCGAGGTCAACCCGGTCCTCACCCGTGCCCTGCGCCGCTACCAGTGCAGCACCGACATCGGGGACATCGCCCGCGCCGCCCTGTCCTCGGCGGGCTTTCACCCCGCGCTCGGCCCTGGCCCGCATCGGTGCCCTGGGGCGCCAGTACCTGCCCGGCTTCGAGATCCACGAACGCCTCGTCGTCGGCGCCCTTCGTCCACCCCGGACAGGCGCTGGTGGAGGACTTCGACGCCGTCCTGGAGCGTTCGCGCACCTCCGCCCTGGTCGCCGCCATCGCCGGCGACGAGGGGGCCCGTGAGGCCCCTCAGCGTCGAGCTGCCCCCGGCAGTCCCCACCGACCGGGTTCCCGGCGCCGAGCGCGGCGTGGGTGACCTGGAGCCGGCCCAGCTCGACGTCATCGAGGCGGTGGGCACCGGAGCGAGCTTCCTCATCGACGCGCCCCCGGCTCTGACGTCGCCGGCACCCCTGGCCGCCGTCTTCGCCGACGCCGCCGCCTCCGGACGCACCGTGCTGCACGTGCCCGCCACCAGTGCCGACGGGCACGCCGTCGCGGCCGCCCTGCGTGAGGAGGGCCTGGGATCCATGGTCCTGGACCTCACCGAGGACGCGGCCTGGCGCCAGCACGCCTCCGAGGGCATCCGCGAGAGCCTGGGCGTCCAGCCGCCCCAGCTCGACGTCGCCGGGATCATCTCCTCGCGGGACCGCCTCACCTCGGTCCGCTCCCGCCTGGACCGCTACGTGCGCGCCCTGCACCGCCCCCGCGAGCCCTGGTCGGTCTCCGCCTACGAGGCGCTGCAGAAGCTCGCCGAGCTCACCAGCCGTCGCGACCGGGCGACCACCCGGGCCCGCATCGACGCCGAGCACCTGGGCCGCCTCGACAAGGATGGCAGGGACCGGGCCCTGGCCCTCCTGCATCGCGGGCACGCCCTGGGGCTGTTCACCCCGGAGGTCTCCTCCAGCGCCTGGAACGGGATCCCGGTGGAGGACATGGACGAGGCCACCGACGCGCTCGTCCACCTGCGTGCCCTGGCCAATGACCCTGCTGCCCACCATCCAGGAGCACACGGCCGTGGTCGCCCGCACCACCGGCCTGAGCCGGGCCCGCAACCTGGGCCAGTGGATCGAGCAGCTCGACATGTTCGACGGCGTGCGCGAGTCCCTGGACGTCTTCCCTGCCCGAGGTCTTCGAGCGCCCGCCGCCGACATGGTCATCGCCACCGCCTCCAGCAGCTGGCGCGACGAGCGGGCATCCACATGGACGGCTCACGGCGCCGGCGCTTCACGCGGCAGGCGGGCGACCTGGTGCGGCCGGGCCGCGTCGTCGACGACCCTGCACGGCGAGCTGGTCAAGGTCCAGCGCCGCCGCGAGGCGTGGCGCCGCCACGACCCCGACGGCGGATGGCCCCGCCCGCCACAGGGCCTGGACGAGATGCGGCGCACCGCCGGACGGGCGCGCGGCGCTGTGACCGAGGTTCAGCCGCTGCTGGGGCGCGCCCAGGACTCCCCGGTGCTCATGGAGATGCCCCTGGAGGATCCTCCTGAGCTGGCACGCCCCTGGCCGCCGACGACCCTCACCGCCCAGAAGCTCCCTGAGGTCAACCGCATCCGCACCGATCTCGAGGCCCTGGGGCCTGAGCGACTTCGTGGCCGACATGGCCGCCCGCAGCGTCGAGGACGAGCAGCTCGAGCCCGAGCTCACCTACTGCTGGTGGTCCTCCCCTGCTGGCGCAGACCCTCGCCGCCGACCCCGACCTCGGCGGTCTCGACGCGCGCCCCTGTCCCAGATGGCCGTCCCGCTGCGCGAGCTCGACGCCGCCCACACGCGCTCCCCTGTCCGGTCCCGTGGCCCAGGCTCTGCGCCCGGCGGGTGCGGGCCGCCGTCGAGGAGGACAAGGCCGACGCCCGCGCCCTGTACATCGCGCTGGCCCGCGAGGACGGCGTCCCGCTGCGGGAGATCATCGACGCCCACCCCATGGCCCTGCTGGCCCGGCCGATCTGGATCGTCCCGCCCACGCTCGTGCCCCAGATCTTCTCGCCCACCGCGGTGGTGGACCTGGCCGTGCTGGACGCCTCCACGCCCATGCCGGTCCCGCAGGTGCTGCCCGCCTTCGTGCGCGCTGAGCAGGTGCTCGTCGTCGGCGACTCCCGGCGCGCGACGACGGGGCTGGCCGCCGAGCTGGGCCCGCTCCTGCCCTCGCGCACCCTGCCGACGGGCCGCAACAGCCTCGACGCCGGCATCGCCTCCTTCCTTGCGGCCAACGGCTACGAGGGGGTCGTCGAGGCCGTGCCCTCCCCGCCGGGGGACACCTCCCTGACCCTGGAGCTCGTGGACGGGCGAGGCATGCCGGCGCCCGGGCAGACCGCGGTCGAGACGGTGGAGGCCGAGGTCTCCCGCGTCGTCGACATGGTCATCGACCGGGCACTGACCCGGCCCGAGGAGTCCCTGGCCGTCATCGCCCTCAACCGCCTGCACGCCGACGCCCTGCGCTCGGCCATCACCCGCGCGGCCGCCGGCGCCCCGGCGCTGGAGGAGTTCTTCGCCCCCGGGGCGGCCGAGCCCTTCACCGTCGTCGAGCTGGCCGAGGCCCGCGCCCTGCAGCGCGACCACATCATCATCTCGGTGGGTTACGCCAAGACCCCGCACGGGCGCACCATCCACAACTTCGGGCCCGTCTCGGATCACAGCGGCATGGTGGGGCTCGTCGAGGCCCTGTGCGCCTCCCGGGGCAGCACGCAGGTGGTCTCCCTGCCTGGCCGCCGGAGACATCGATCGCGACCGTCTGCGCGCCCCGGGCGCCCGTCTGCTGCGGGAGGTCCTGGCCCGGGCCGAGGACTCCTCCCAGACCGGCAACTCCGCCGGCAAGGTGCCCGACCGGCTCCTGGTGGACCTGGCCGAGCACCTGTGGCGCAAGGGCTTGTCGGTCGTCCCTCGCTACGGGACCGACGGCGGTGTGCGCATCCCGCTGGCCATCGGCCACCCCTGACTACCCCGACGAGCTGCTCGTGGCGGTCCTGACCGATGACGTCGACTACATCTCCGAGCCCAGCCTGCGCCGGCGCGACCGTCACCGCGTCGAACGCCTCGAGCGGCGCGGGTGGCGCGTCCACATGGCCTTCTCCGCCGGGGTGTTCGTGGACCCGGAGGCCGAGGCGAGGGCCGTTGAGGAACTCGTCCTCGCCGTCCTGGTGGAGCGTCAAGGGGAGGCCGCCCGGCCATGGAGGCCGTGCCCGATCGCGTCGACGACTCGGTGCGTGCCGTCCCCGAGGCTCCCGAGCCGGAGGCCGACGAGGCCCATGAGCGCACTGAGCGCCCCCGCATCGCCCAGGGGCTGCCGCTGCAGGCCTACTCCGACGACCAGCTCGATGACCTCATGGCCTGGATCCGCTCCGACGGCGTGGTCCGCTCCGAGGCAGGGGAGATCGAGGAGTTGAGAAGCGCACTGGCTCTGCGTCGTCGCGGCTCGGGGATCGATGCCGTCCTGGCCAACGCCGTGCGGCGCACTCGCTGAGCCGCACGAGCGGTGCTGAAGGACGCAGTGAATGACAGTGATGCCGTGAATGACGCCGCTGTGACAGGTGGATCCGGCCGGGCGCGGGCCCCGGGCGCGGAGTCCGCAGACAGTGCCGTGACGCCTGAGCGCCGGAGCACGCGGCGTCGCCGCCGGGTCGTTGCCCTGTCAGCCCGGGACCGGGCACGTGTCAAGCGCGGTGAGAGCCCGGAGGATCTGGCGAGGGCCGACTACGAGCACGATGCCCCTCAGCGGCCCGGGAGGGGCTCGACGCCCCGGCTCCCGGTGGTGCCGGCTCCAATGACGCCCGCCTCCGGCGCGACATTCCCCGCACTGGGGCTGATAGTCGAGCCGCGCGCGAGGAGATGTGTCGCGATGAAAGCGGAAGGCCCCGCCGATCATGAGGATCGGCGGGGCCTTGCGACGATGCGATGATCAGATCGCTGCGGGACTCAGTGCTTGGCGGCTTGGCCGAGAGCAGGTCGCGGATCTCGGTGAGCAGCTCGACGTCGGTGACCTCGTTTGGCCTCCTCCTCAGCCTTCTGCTTGGCCAGGCGCTCCTTGACCGTGTTCATCGGCATGACAATGGCGAAGTAGACGGCGACGGCAATGAGGAGGAAGTTGATAATGGTGGTGACGATCGTACCGGGCATCACGAAACCGTCAGGGTTGGCGGTGAGCTCCTGGGCGGTGGCCAGGTGGAACGTGTACTTACCGTTCTGGTACAGGGAGAACGCTCCCAGCGAGTCGAAGTTCGGCTGGCCAATGAGTCTGACCGATGGCGGTCATGATGACCTTGGTGATGGCGTCAACGATCGGCTTGAATGCGCCACCGATGATAACGGCGACGGTGAGCTCGAGGGCGTTGCCCTGCGCAATGAACCCCTTGAATCCCTTAATCATGGCGATCCTTTCTAGCGGCGCGGGCAGACGTCTGCCGGGGGTGCGCCATCGGGGGCTGGAAGTGAGAGCGTCTTATCATTCGCGTAAGACGCCGCAGCGGCATTACGGGACTCAGCGCAATGCCGAGCGTGCTATTCGTAGCCGCGCCAACTACCAGAATAGCGCTACTGGAAGGAATAGCCAGTGTGATAAGTGTTACTTTCTTGTTTTCTGTCCATCGGCCACCCTCTCCGACCTGCTGAATCGTCACCACTCTCGCTCTTGAGCAGAGAACGGTGCTGTGCGTTCCAAAAAGGTCCGCCAGATATTCCTTGGGGAAATACTCTGAGAAGACTCCTGAAATCCTGGTGATCCCTGGTTGGTCAGTGAAGAGGGTGCGTTGGGACTGGATAAGGGGCTCGTTGTCGAGCTGCTCTCCGGGCTGCTCGGCGCGGCGGAGGCCTCGGGACGCTCGGTGGGATTCTGTGCCGCCGCACCCTGAGAGGCGTCCTCCTGCGTCTGAGGTGTCCACCCCTCGGGGGCCTGCCCGATGACATCCACCCGCGCACCGGGGCGGGCGAGCTCGGCTCCGACGTCGATGGGCACCTGGACCAGTCGCTCGTCGGCCCCCAGCTGCTGGGCCAGGCCGCCGCTGGTCATCGAGGCGGTCAGTACCGTGCCCTTCTCCAGGGAGATGGCCGCCCGGCTCCCCACCGCCTGACCCGTGGAGGTCAATGGGGACTGGGGATCGACCCGGCCGGAAGCGTGCTGGTCGAAAACGTCCTGTTCGGTGAGAAGAGCCCCGGCGCTGATTGAACGCGATGCGACGAGAACCTGCTGCCCGCGTTCGGGGCCGGGACGCAGCACGCTGAGGGCCACCAGGACCGCGGTGCCCAGGCAGACGGCCACCACCAGGTGGCGATGCCTCCACAGCAGGAGCGAAGGACGGCGCCCGGTCCGCCCGGCCCGGCTGCTCGGACGGGCCGGGCGGGAGCCGGGCATGGAGGAGTGCGGTGACCCGGCGCGGGGATCCTGAGGTTCCCGAGAGGTGCTGAGCGAGGGTCGGCGGGGCAGTCCATGGCGGCGTCTCATGCCACCAGGGTCGGCGGTCGGCGGCGGCCCGGCACGCCGGCTCCTCAGTACTGTGGGACAGGGGCCGCCCTCGGGGTGCCTGTGGCCCCCGGGAACCGGCGGTCTCGGTGGGCTCAGGACTCCGGGGACATGGTGTGCGCCGGCGAGCCGGTGGCCAGCAGGAACCACTCCTGGGCCGTGATGACGGCGTCCACGCACCTGTCGTGCTCCTCCATCGGCAACGGCCCGGGCACCAGCTCCTCAGGGTGGAGGATGGCGAAGGTGTGGGCATCGGGGGAGCGCAGGGGCAGCATCCTGTCGTACCAGCCGCCGCCCTGCCCCAGGCGGCGCCCGACGCAGTCCACGGCGAGTGCCGGAATGATGAGGGCGTCGACGTGACCGACTGCGTCGGCCGGAAGGGTGGGGCCGCTGGGCTCCGGGGGCGCCTCGGCGCCCGCTCCGCCAGGTCCTCACCGCCCTGGAACAGCCCCCAGCAGCGCGCCAGGCGGGGGCCGAGTACCGGCAGCAGGACCTTGACGCCGGCCTCGTGAAGCCGTTCCAGCAGCAGCCGGGTGCAGGGCTCGGCCCCCACTGACACGAAGGCCGCCACCTTCTGGGCCGCCGGCCACCGCCTCCAGGGCGTGCTCGGTCAGCGCCTCGCAGTCCGCGGTATGCCCCTGGGCCGGGTGATGGTGATGGGTGCGGCGGTGCGCCCTGAGCACCTTGCGCAACTCGTCCTGGCGTCGTCAACCTCGGAGTCGGCTCGTATCGGGAAGGTCCAGCGCGCCGGTCGTCATAACTCCATCCTCGCAGGTGAAGGCGCCCCGCGCCCTGAATCGTCTCGTCCCGGCGGGGCACGGCGCGTGTCGTCAACCTGAGGGTAACCTGAGTGCCATGAGAACAGTGGCCGAGCACCCTGGCCGCCTGCCTGGAGATCGCCCAGGCGGCAGCGCCCCCTCGACGTGGTCCTTCCCGACGCCGTCGGATGCGTCCTGGCTCAGGACGTCGTCGCCGGGAATCGACCCTGCCCGCCGTGGACCTGGCCGGACAGGACGGCTATGCCGTCATCGCCAGGACGTCGCCGAGGCCGACCGGAACAACCCGCTCGTGCTCGACGTCGTCGATGCGGTGCGCGCCGGCGATATGCGCCCTGCCACCTCGTCTCCGGGGCCGCCGTCCTCATCGACCCGGAGCGCCCATGCCGCTGGGCGCCGACGCCGTCATCCCCTGGGCGGACACCGACCGCGGTGAGTCCCGGGTCGCCGTCCACCGCTCCATCGCATCGGGCGACAACGTCCGCCGCCGCGCCGAGGACGTGAAGTCCGGAACCACCGTCCTCAAGCGGGGTTCGCGCGTCAGTGCCCGCCAGGTGGCCCTCCTGGCTGGCCTCGGGCTGCACCGGGTGCGCGTGCGCCCCACACCGCGCGTCGTCGTGGTCTCCATCGGGGACGAGCTGGTCGAGCCCGGCCAGTTTCCGTGAGGCCGGGGACGTCTTCGATGCCAACGGCCACGCCCTGGCCCTGTGCGGTCACCGACGCCGGCGGTCAGGCCTTCCGGGTGGCCGCCGTCCCCGACGAGCTGCGCGCCCTGGCGGACACCATCGAGGACCAGCTCGTGCGCGCCGACGTCCCTCATCACCACCGGGGCCTGAGCGTCGGGCAGGGGGACACCGTCAAGGAGGTCCTGGCCCCCTGGGCTCGGTGCGTTTCGACGCCGTCGCCATGTCCCCGGGCCCGACAGCTCGGCGTGGGGGACGGTCGAGGGCACCCCGATCTTCTGTCTGCCCGGCGACCCGGTCAGCGCCCAGATCGCCTTCGAGACCTTCGTGCGGCCGGTCCTGCGCCAGATCGCCGGGCGCACCTCCCTGCACCGCTCCAGCCTGCCGGCCACCATCTCCGAGGGCTGGCACTCCCCGAGCGGAAAGCGCGAGTTCGTCCCCGTGCACGTCAGCGGCTCGCCCTCCCGCGGATACCGCGCCGAGCCGACGACGCCACCGGGCACTGTCCGGCTGCACGGCCCTGTCCGAGGCCAACGCCATCGCCGTCGTGCCCGAGGACACGAGCACCGTGGTGGCCGGGCGACACCCTCCACTGCCTCCTGCTGGACGCCTGATGCCCGGCCCGCGGTCGACGGCTTGCGACGGTTCCCTCGGTGGTGGGGCCCGGCGGGCCATCGCCGGCCTGCTGCTCGAGGGCCGGCTCGCCGACGCGCTTCGCCTGGCCGGTGCGCCTCGAGCCCGAAAACGACCCACGAGGACCGGGCTCCCGGTGCCTCGCAGGCGCCCGGGCGCCCCTCGGTCGTCGTGCGCGAGCTGCGAGCCGACGACGAACAGCCCTGGAAGGCGCTGCGGCTGGCGGAGAACGACCGGCTCGCCCCCTGGGAGGCCACTCTGCCGGCCGGCGGTGGGGAGTCGCTGAGCACCTTCCCCGCCTTCCCTGCGCCGCCAGACGCGCCGGGCCAGGCTCGCGGAGGCGATGCCCGCTTCGTCGTCGAGGTCGACGGCGCCTTCGCCGGGCAGATCGCCGTCGATCCGATCATCTGGGGTGCCATGCGCAGCGCCCAGGTGGGCTACTGGATCGGCTCGGCCTGGCAGGGGTGCGGGATCATGCGCCTGGCGGTGGCCCTCGTCCTCGACCACCTGCTGGGGCCGGTGGGGCTGCACCGCGTGGAGATCAACGTGCGCCCCGACAATGAGCGGAGCCTGGCGCTGTGCCGTGGTCTTGGGCTGCGCGAGGAGGGGGCTGCGCCGCGGCTACATGCACATCAACGGAGCCTGGGCCGACCACGTCTCCTTCGCGGCCCTCGCCGAGGAGGCCCACGGGCCGGATGGTGCCGGTTTCGAGCAGCGGCTCGCGCGTGGGTGACGCTTTTTTCACGGTATGCGCACAGCCGGAGGCGGGGCTGGTCTCCGGGATGCGGCGGGTGCACCAACGGTGCGTTCGGGGTGGCTGTCGGCTGGTCGGTGACGACGTGCTCAGCGAGACGGAAGAAACGTGTGTGACTCATGTGGTGGCAGAGGTGTCATGCTGACAGTGTGACGTCATGAATCCCAGGTATTTCGAAGGAAAGCCGGAGTGTTCCTGCGCGGGGACGAGGGTGGGCGCGCTTACGGTTGCCGTGTGGGAATCGAGATCTGGGCAGTCATCGCCCTCATCACGGTTCTCTCCGTGTACCTCCTTCCGCTTTTAGTGGAGCGCCGCGAGATGGCTCGACGCTCCAACGTCCAGGACCGCTACTCGGCTGAGCTGCGGGTCCTGGCGACGGGTACGGCCGCCGTCGAGCGTGACGAGACCTGTGCGAGCAGTGGGCATGCGGAGCTCTTCGACGTCGACCGGAGGTGAGGGTGATGAACAGGCCCGCCGTGAGGAATGTGCGCGCCCTGCGCACCGAGCGCGAGCTCGACCGTGCCCGCCAGGTTCACGCCCAGGGCCGTGAGCGCCGTCGGGTCGCCGCCTCGCACCGCGGGATCGTCGCCAGCGTCCTGCTCGGAGTCTCGCTCGGCGCCTGGGTGCTGGGTCTTGTCACGGCTCTGCCGTGGTGGCCCGCCCTGCTGCCCACCGCGCTGCTGGGAACCTCGATGGTGGCCGGACGCCGAGCCGCGCTGGCCTCGGCCGCGGCGGACCGCCGTGAGCGCCGCCGCATCGCCGAGCTCGAGCAGACCCTGGTAACCCTGACCGGCCGGCGCTCCTCGGCCTCGGTCGTGGCCGCGCCCCGTTCCGTCGTCGACAGCACTCGCAGCGCCTCCAGTGGTGCCGGCAGCGCTGTCAGTGCCGTCAGTGCCAGTGCGGCCTCTCCCGCTGTGTCCGCCGAGTCGTCGAGTCCACCGGCGACTCCGGCACGCAGGACTCCTTCATGGAGCGCCTCGCCCGCGAGGGTGCCCAGCGGTCGGCCGTGCGCTCGGCGTCGTCGCCCCGGGAGACAGCCGCCACGGAGTCCGCCGAGTCCGCCGTGCCTGCTGAAGCCACCACTGACAGTCCCGCTGAGGCGACCGGCACCGCTGCTGTCCGTCCCTCCCGGACCATCGACCTCGAGGAGGAGCGTCTGGCCAAGCTCGACGCCGATCTGGACGCCGAGACCGCCGCAGCCGTGGCCGCCGAGCGCGAGGCGACCCGCCGCGCCTCGGTCTACGTGCCCTCGCGCCATGCCGGCAGGGTCTCCCGGGACATGGGCATGCGCGAGGGGGTCTCCCGCGATGGCGATGAGGAGAGCTCGCCGCGCACCAAGGGACTTCGTCGCCTCCTGTCGACCTCGACCTCTCGCAGCCTGTCCGGCTGGGGCAAGCTCTTCGCCGAGGCGAGCGCCATCGAGCAGGAGGCGCAGGGAACGGGATGCTGCGGCCTCCGCCCCTGAGGGTGGCTGCGCCGGCCCGACCGGCCGCTGCGGCCTCCCCAGCCCGCCTCCGAGCCGGCCCGTCCGTCGTCCATCCTCAGGCGCCTGCCGCTGCGCCGGCTGAGGCGGAGGAGTCTCCAGAGGAGGCGACGACGTCGACCCCGCCCCAGGGCTGGCGCCCGGTCCACGTGCCCGCCCCGACCTACACGCTGGCGGCCCGCACCCCGGCGTTCCTACGCCGACCCGGTGGTCGACCCGGGCACCTCGGCGCCGGTGCCCGCGCGTCCGCAGTCGGCCCGCGCTCACATCCCCGCTCCGGTGGAGGACGAGGAGGAGCTCTTCCACCCCATCGACCTCGACGCCATTCTCGAGGGGCGGCGCGCAGCCGGAGAGTAGCGCGCGAACTCCCACGGCCCGTCGCCGGGCGACTCCGGTGCGGTGGGCGGGCTCACCGCCACCGAACTTGCCAGGACTGCCTGCGGCGGTGCTAGGATCGGTCCGCACTTGGGGCTATGGCGCAGTTGGTAGCGCGTCTCGTTCGCAATGAGAAGGTCGGGGGTTCGAATCCCCCTAGCTCCACCACCTCGAAGGTCTGCCCCGCCAGGAAACTGGCGGGGCAGACCTTTTCTTGGTGAGGTCAGGCGGTGACCGTTCGGCTGCAAGGTGCTCCGGCGCTCATCGCCTCAGCGGGTGCGTCCGTGTCAACATGACGAGATGATCTACCTCAAAAGTTGGCACTGAGCTCCTGATGACATGCCGAGAGTAAAAATAGGAGCGCCACATACTGACTTTGCGCTACGATGAGGGTATGACCTCAGAAGACGACGCGCTGGAGAGCCTGGGTCAGTCCGGGCTGCTCGAGGTGCTTGAGTGGGCTGTTCTCGTGGCTTTCGCTCGAACGGGGCAGGACTACGACGAAGATGCTGGCCATGATCAGATGTTCGTCGGCGTTCTAAACTTCTTGTATATCCGTGATCTTCTCGACCGGGCGACCGCCAATGGGCGCTATGCCCTTCCTGACGGCGCTAACAATCTCGGCGAAGACGTCCTTGGTAGAGGCATCACGCCAGAAGCTCTGCGGACAATGCCGTTGATCCTCCCCGGTCGTATCAGTCGAAGCGACTATAGGCATTCGCCGGGATGGGCGGCTGATGGTTATCGCGTGCTGCTGCAGTCCTTCAAGTATGGTGAGGTTGATCGCATCAATTGGGGGCAGCGGAGTGATGCGAAACGACGTGTGGCGTCGCAGGCCTTCATCACCCAGGGTGTGCTCTTTTCGGGTGAAGACTTCGGCCTGGGGGCCATCGTCGGAATTCCTGACGGCGATGGCTTCGAAGGGGTGACGCTCATTGCTGCACACTCTTTCGATCCAATCACTGGTAAGTTTGAGTTATATATCGGTCAGAGTAAGAACCCTGAGTTTCGGGGAGATTCATGCTGGCACTGGCGTCATCAACTGCTCGATGGCGGTACTCCTTCTGAGCTGACAGAGCGGGGCCTGCCCCCTGTTCTTCCAGGTGACGCTCCTTCGATGCAGGTTGAGGAGATTGCTGTTCGCCTCAAGAAGGCACAGACGGGCGATGGTACGGCCACTTCGAATGGCTAGCACGCGACGTACAACTCAAACGCTTGCCAATGCCACATCGTTCTTCAACGGACGACGACTGACGATGGCGCGCCAGTTGGTTGGTCTTCGGAAAGCTCGTCTCGCGGAATTGATTGGGATGTCGCCAGCGTCGGTTACGGGCTGGGAGAACGGAGCTAAACAACCCAACCGTGCCACAGTAGCCAAACTAGCGTGGGCGCTGAAGGTTGAGCCACAGTTCTTTGCTGGAGGGATCCCTCCTCGTGTCGAGAAGCCGCACTTCCGTTCGTTGCGTTCAACCCCGCAGGTCGCTCAGGACGAAGCGGAAGCTTACGGTCAATTCGTCACGGAAATTGCTGGACTCCTTGAGAAGGTCGTTGAGCTTCCCGAGACGCTGCTGCCTGATCTTCCTGTGGCTCCAGATGAAGCTGATGGCTCACCGGAGGAAGTGGCGCGTGAAGCCCGGTACTTCTTCGGCGTCACGCCGGGACCGATTCAGCACCTCGTCCGGCTGGCAGAGCGCGCTGGTGTGGTCGTCGTGTTTAGCAAACCTGGTATCGAGGCGATCGACGCCTACTCCTTGCATACTGGCACGCGCCCAATCATCGTGCTCAATCCTGTGAAGGACGACTACTACCGACAGCGCTTCGATGTTGCCCACGAGATCGGGCACCTGATCATGCACCACGATGCTGAACCTGGTGGGAAGGTTGCGGAGGAGCAAGCCAACCGCTTCGCCGCAGAGTTCCTGATGCCGGCCGAGGAGATCGGGCCGCATCTTCCCACGACGACTGCGGGTCGGGGCTGGACTAAACTCGCGGAGCTAAAGGAGCACTGGGGTGTCAGCCTCGCTGCGCTTCTCTATCGGGCTCGTACGCTCGGCGTCATGGGAGACGTGACGTATAGGAATGCCATGATTCGTATGTCACAGAACGGTTGGCGACGTGCTGAGCCCGGCAGAATCTCATCCCTTGAGGCGCCATCGATGCTCGCTCGGGCCCGTGAGGTGATCAACGAGGCGGGCATCGATGACCAACAGTTCCTGTCTGGCGCCGGTCTCCCGCTTGATCTATTTGCGATCGCAACGGCACGTTCACCGCTCGCTCATGTCAGCCCGTCGTGACCTCAACCGACGAACGCGGCACCCGTTTGATCGTTGATTCGCTTACGCCGTACATCTCGGTCAGTTCGCGTCGGGTCGTGCCGCTGGTGAATAGACGTCGTATCTCGGCCTTCTCCGCTCTTCGCTGAGGGCTACACGCTTCGCCTTCACGGCCCGGCACGAGGGAGCGTGTCTCGGACGGTGGTGTGGCGCAGGCTGTACCGCTCGGCAAGTTCGTACGTCGAGGCGCAAGCCTCATAGTCCTTGATCAGGATCTTGAACACGGAACGATGCAACGCGTTCTACTGGGGCAGTGGGTACTCGTCCACCTGACTCATGATGCCTTGGTGGGTTATGGGGAGGTCGGTGTAAGTTTTCGTTGGTATTGGGTATTGAGGGTTTGGTGGTGGGGCACTAAGAGCCCGCATGGTGCACCGGTATGAGCCCGTATCTGCGCAAGGTCAGGACCGCTTCGGAGGCCACGGCGGTGTAGATCGTATCCAAGTCCGGCGGTGTGTTCCCGGCACCGTTCTCCTTGTCCAAAACCTGCACGGCCGTGGTCCCACCCCAAGGCGGTCTTGATCTGGCGCAGGTACGGGCCCACCCACCAGATCCTGGCTCTTCGTGTTTGAGGGTGTTGTAGGCGGGACCTATTGGCTGGTTTAGGTGGTTGCTGCCAGGTGGTCTTTGAGGCGTCCGGCATGGATGAGGCTACGGATGGTGTAGCTGGTGAGGTTGCGGAATCCCAGGGCGATGCCGCGTAGGTGCTCCAGGCGCCCGTTGATCGCCTCGGTGGGGCCATTGGAGGTACGAGGGCGGTCGAAGTAGGCCAGGATGTCGGCAGCTCTTTCGGTTATGGTCCTGGCCAGTGTCTGGATCTCCTCCAGCCCGTCTGGGACGGCCTGCCTCAAGGAGTCGATGAGCCGTTGCATCAGGAATCCGTCCCAGGCCCGGCTCTTCGACCCTGTAGGCCTGGATCAGGCGCTGGTAGACGCCCCAGGAGGCCTGGACCGCAGCGTGGCGATCATCAGCGAAGAGGTTCTCCAGGCGCTCGGCCTGGGCGTCGGTGAGCAGATCGGCCCCGGTGCGTAGGGTGCGCCGGGCCCGGTAGAGCCGGTCACCTGCCCGGCCCCGCCGCCCTGTGATCGCCCGCTGGATCCGGCGGCGGCACTGGTCGAGCTTGCTGGCCGCCAGGGACACGACATGAAAGGGATCCATCACCGCCCGGGTCTGCGGAAGCTCCTCGCCAGCAGCGCTCTTGAAACCGGTGAAACCGTCCATCGCCACCACCTCGACCCGCCCACGCCAGGACTCGTCCCGAGCCGCGAGCCAGGTCTTGAGGACCTTCTTGGACCGGCCCGGGACCACGTCCAGCAGACGCGCCGGACCACTGCGGTCACGCACGGGGGCCAGGTCGATCATGACGGTGACATACCGGTCGCCCCGCCTGGTGTGGCGCCACACATGCTCATCAACGCCGAGGACCTCCACCCTCTTGAATCGGTCGGGCACCTCGTTGAGGATCTGCTCGGCTCGGGTCAGGATTGCGTTGTTGGCGGTGTGCCAGGAGATCCCCAGGGCGGCTGCCACCCGGCAGACCGACATGCACTCCAGGGCAAGGGCCCGCAGCCCCCACTCCACCGCCGAGCGGGTCAGCCGCGCCCGCGGCTGGGCCAGGGCCGAGGTGTCCTGCCTCCACACTCGACAACAGTGGGTGCAAGCGAAGCGCCGCACGCGCACCACCAGCTGCGTGGGTCTCCACCCCACCGGCACGTGGGCCAGGCGCCGGGCCACCGTCCCACGGGATACTCCCTGAGCCCCGCAGGCCTTGCAGAACGGATCCTCAAACCCGATCGGCATGCGGCACTCCACAATGGCTCTCGTCGAGGTCAGGAGCTGACCCACCGCAGTCAGTCCCAGGGTGTCCAGGCCCAGGAAGGTCGTCAGATCAGGGTCGGTGAAGGTAGTCTCAGGCACGTCGAGGTCTCTCTGATGGCGTGTGTAGCAGCTCCCATCATCGGGGGACCTCGACCCCTTACCCAAGCAACGACGCACCCACCTCACCTATGAACTTCAATAGGCTCCAGCTACCACACCCTCAAACGCGAAGAGCCCAGATCCTACCGCCGGCTTAGTGCTCCACGATGACCACCCCACCCCCACCATTCCAACGAAAAATCCCATCCAGAAACACAAACCAACCCAAACTGTGCAACTCGGGTAAGAGGCACGTCCTTGCTATCTGCTCGCGCTTACGCCATTGAACTTGGTGTGGGACGATTCCCCCGAACAACAGCGATCACAGCACTCGTCGTGATTCTTTTTGAAGCGTCACGACGATGGCTGACCCACACGGAGTCGGCGACGTGCGGTGTACCGGCCGAATGGTCAGTAAGATCAAGCACAAGCAGCTGTGCAAACGGCTGGTTCGTCGACTGGTACTCCATGGCCTGGGCAAGGTAAGCGGATTCGATGCTCGTCTTGCTGGAGTCGGCTAGTTCCCGTTTCACCTCTGTCACGTATCGCTGGGCGCCGTCAAAGTTGACAATTACATCAGCGCGGCCATTCGCTATGTTGGAGTGCTCAAGGCCGACGCGTCCTGCCAATTCTGTAGCGCTTAGGTATTCCGCGAAGTGCTTTTGGAGCGTGGCTTCACGCGGTGCTGGATGACTTGCGTCGATCGGCATGGTGTATTCCTGCCTCACGTCTCCAACGTAGACCATAAAACGCAGGGTGTTCAGTACAAGTAGTGAGAAGTTCGATTTGACGGCGCCGGTGAATGCGGGGTTTTCTGAGAGGTCAGCCATGAGAGATGCGGTTAGTGTCTCAACTAACTCGTTCGTGGGCCGGTCGCCAGCAAACGTCCCGACGAACGTCTGGTGGGCGGACTCTTCGAGTGTAGCTCGCTTGTTGTCATCTAGGCTACTGATCAGAGAAGAGGCTGGCCCGAGTAGCGCGTACAAGTAGGGTTCGCGTTGGGAAACCCCCTGAGGGTCATCGCTGGGCTCGCGTGGAGTCGATCGTGCCTGGCGCACGAGGCCAGCGAGTTCGTAGATTTCATCTGCCAGTAACGGGTCGTCACAAGCCCGATCCTCGTCTACTGCTCGCTGCAACTGGTGTGCCATCGCATGGCGACTGGCGAGTTCGTTGACGATTCGGGGTTGGACGACCGTGCGAACCATGTGCAGGCCGCTAAAGCGCCGATCCGCCTCGTAGACCTTAGCAATCACTTCGGCGGCGGCCCAGGTGTTCAGGAAAGCGTCCTCGGATAACTGGTCCAAAGCATTCTCAAGGTGCCATGCCAGTGATGTCCAGGCCAGTCCAGCTACATGCCCTGCAAGGGCCCCATCTCGGTGATGCATGTTGTGAAGCAACAGTGTCCGACGATTCGCCGTTTCACGCGCACAGAGCGCAGCGGCTCGAAGTTGCTGCTCATTGCAATCGTGGAATGACACGATTGCCTGGCACGCCGATGCGAACGCTTGTGCGTCGCTTCTGTCTTCGGCCTCGGAGGCGAGGGTGAGGAAACGCACTTGCGCGTCGCGGACGTTTTTGATCAGTTCTCTCTGATCCAGTTGCTTGAGCCCATGGCGAAGTTGTTGCAGCGCGCGTTCGTATGCCGCATCCTCCGAACCGCGATCCGCAAGTTTATCAAGCGTGGCCGAAAACCTGCGCTGTTCGTCTTCGGCTGTCCAAAGGTCTACGGCAACCCCAATTGTCCGAGCGAGCGGATCATCGAATTCGAAGGGAAACGTGTCGACAGGCTGAGTAAGAACATCCAGTAGGCGATACGGCGGATAATCTGTCATAGTCACAACGTCGAGCGCAATACTCAGGCGCAGTCCTGCAATCAATGGACAGGTAGCGATACAGTCAGGAGTCGGGAGTAATGCGTCGTGCAGGGTTGGGCCCACAATTTTGATTGTGTCGCCACCGAGGAGGTGATCGGCGGACTCCCGGAGGGCCAGATAGCTTTGCTGATCACCAAGTCCCTCTGAGAACCTACAAAGCGCCTCCCTCCATAGGTCTATCTCTCCATTCGAACTAAGTTGGTGGACCAAGAGTTCTGCAACAAGTGGTGCGTGCGGGCCAGCAGCCAGCGCTGTCGCTTCGCACATAATCTCTTCAACGGAGCCGATGGATAACAGGCTGGAAATATCATGCGAGGCTAAGGCTTTGTTTAGCCGATCTGTAAAGGACATGACGAATTCGCTCTTGCTGAGGCGAAGTTGACTAGAAGATCGAAGATCTGTCTGAATCGGGTTCGATAGTCGCTGTGACTCCTGGTACCTTGGACGCGAGTGTCCGGTCGGCAGTTGTCACTAAAATCTGGAGTTCGGGCTCCTCAGCGGCGGCGGTGACCAAGCCTTCCAATAGAATTCGTGCATGGTCATCTTGGACCTCTTCGGCTTTCAGGCTGTCAAGCAGCAGTAGGCCTGGGTGCCCAGCGATTCTGCGTTCCCGAGCGAGGCGAAGTAGTGAGATGAGTAGGGCATACCGCAACCGGAGCCGCTCACCAGGGCTCTGTGATGAGAAGCTAGACGCGATACCTCCGCCTTTTGTGACATCCATCGTGCCGTTCGCTTTGATTCGCACGCCTTCGAGTTCGCGAATTCCAAAAGTTACTCCGAAGTTGCAGATTTTGGTGCTGAGGTCTGCATAAAGTTCCTTGTCGAGGTTCTTGATCTCGGCTCGCAAAATTCTGTCGGCCGCGGCGAGGATGCCTTGGGCAGCGGGCGCCTCCACGGCTTCTGGTTGCAGTTGTTTAAGTGTTTTCACGACGGCTCGAGCAGCAGCGAGTTCATGCTCCGCCTCCATTTGCGCGGCTGAGTGGCGGGCATTGTCGACAGCGGCGATTCGCTCATCCAGCCTTTCCAGTTCCGCCCTCGCTTCAGCGAGTTTTGTTTGAGCGGTATCGCGGGCTGCGGCCAGCGATAACTCCGCGGCTTGTGTCGCGGCAAGGGCTTCAACGGCTTGCAGTTCCCGCTCCTTGTAGTCATCATCTTCGTTGCCAAGCGCGGCGTCACAGACTGCGCACCGGTGGCGTTCTTGTTCGCGCTTTCTGCGCTCACCCGTGATTGGCTCTTCGCACCGCGGGCAATACTTGGGATTGAGGCCTTGGAAAGGCTACTAGCGGCGGCAGACTCACGCAGCGCGTTGAGAGTCTTTTCGTCGGCTATGCGTGACTGGTGAGCTTCAATGTAGGCAGATGCCGCAGTTTCAGCCAATTTGTGCGCATCCGCGACTCGTCTCGCAGCGGCCGAGGCAAGGTCAATCAGGCTCTGAAGGCTCTCGGCCGGTGCTTGCCCGTGTAAGTTGGCTAACCGATCCTCGGCTTTGGCTAAGCGCTCCTGCGCGGTTTTCAATTCGTGGGCGACTGAAGTGTTTGCTTCCTCCCGACGCCGCTGCTCTGCCTTGTATTCGCTATCGAGCCGCTTAGCTAGCGCTGAGACGCGCATTGCGCGTGTCGCGTCAGGCATATCTAGGAAAACCTGAATTAGTCTGACCGGAAGGTAGTCACTCGCAGTGCTTCCCAGAAGTACCTTGTCGGCGCCAGCTGGCGGATATATCGCTCCATAATAGGCTGGCCAACCATGCGACTTGATGGTTCCTGCCTCGTCGTCGGTTCTAGCTTTATTAAACACGTGGATGGCGTCAAGACCTAGTTGAGTCATCATGAATGTGCCTATAGTTTCAGCCCATTCTTCGCTGCTCTCTGCGTGCGCAATCTCTGTGACGTCGGGTTCTATTATATCGTCACTGATTTGAAGAAGACTTTGCTGTCCAATGAGGATCTTTGCTTTTGTGATGCGTGAATTAGTGAACCATAAGCGAAGACCGACTGGCTGACCGTTGAGTTTTATGTCCACGGAAACGGCAGTGAGCCAAGAAAGAACATCTGACTGTAGATCTCTCGGCATACCACGGATGGCTAGGGTCAGTATCTCCAGAATCGTCGTCTTGCCTCGCAGATTGTCAGCAGAGATCACGGTAACCCCAAAAGGAAAGGTGAATGTTCGGTCAAACCTACCCGATTCGATTTCGCCCGTCTTTGTTCCACGTATGCGGAGCCGGTTGATCGTTAAACTGCGGTGCTGGCGTTTAGGGTTAGCCAAACTCAAGTTATAGTCGTTCAGGGTCTGCAGGACGGTCTCTTCACTGCATCCTGCGGTCGTAGCGATACGTTGGATCAGGTCCAGAGTTGCCGTCATTCTGCTTCGTCCTGTCCTTGTGAGGTGAGTAAGTTGTGTAGTCGTGCGCGTGCGCGTTCAGTGATTCCAGCGATCCGTGTGCCAATCTCGGCGTCTGCATATTCGGGCTGGAGGTATTGGATGTCGCGCAGTGCGCTCCCTTTTCGGCCGCCCGCCAGGTCCGCCACCAATTTGGATCGCTCGACGTAATACTCGAGTGCTGGTACTGAAATTACGATCTGGTGTGCTGTATCGCGTCCAGTCTTCATGAGGTAATAGTTGTGCTGAACAGTGTGGCCGGGGGTGCCGTGTCGACGGCGGATGATAAGGCCAGGCGTTTGAAGGACAGAGAGAGCCTCGTCGAGTGGCTCGTAAGCGCCGAAAAGATAACGAAGCATCTGATACGAGCGAACTTCAGGCTCATCACTCTCGAGGATTTGGCGTGCGCGCTTGAGATCGTCTTCATTGCCTTCTGCTTCGAATCTTGTGAGGAGCTCGTCAGCAAGGTAGTCTGGGTTCCGCAGCCAGAAGTCCAACTTCTGGAGGAGTACTTGTGATCGTAGCACGGCGACGGAGTCGGCAGGAGCCTCGGCTGGCGGTGGGCTAGGGAGGCGGCTCCGCCGCAGCGGCGATGAGAAGGAGTAGGCGTACAGCATCCTGAAATACGCTGGTTGTGCGCCCTTCTGCGACTTCGGCAAGTCCTATCATGAGTCTAGACTACCGTCTCAAGCCTGCTGCAACTAGGTGGCATTCGACCTAAGGGGAAGCGGTCGTCATGACTGGAAACAGGATGTTGCCTCCCGGGTCTGGCTATGGGGAGGTGCGCTCCAGCGGCAGCCTGCCAGGATCGAGGCGGCTGGCGTGTATTTGCCTTATTGTGGCTAAGCGGTACGTTAGCGCCGTGTGTGTTGCGCATGATGCGTCGGCACGTAGTAGATGCTTTCGGACTGTTCTCGCGGGGTGCCCGGACCTCCCCGTACATTCGAGTGAAGCGTCTTGCTCGTAGGTGGCGTACATCAGTTGAATCTCGTTGCTCGACGGGGAGTGATTACGGAGGGTGACACCGTGTTCACGCAGGAAGAGGGAGAGGGGCGTTCGCTTCCGAAGCCCGCCTGTTGGGCAACGGAATTGAGAATTTCCGGTGATATAGATGGTTTCAATTCGTTGAATAGGTCCTCACGCGCTCGCGACGCCTGGTGTCGGTGATTCTTCCGACGGTGTGTGCTGTCATTGAGTGCAACTTGACTGGTGAACTTATGTCACCGGATTACATGAGGGGGCAAGTATTGACAAGTTTTCCACTAAAACCACTAGATCAAGGATGCCCTGCCAAGATATCCGGCGGAGCAGACCTCTGCCAATACTGCTGCAGTGGGCTCGTCGGAACGACCTTTTCCTTTGCTGGGGCAAGCGGTGCTTATAGTCGGTGCAGCACTGGATGACATCGTCGACGTCGCCGTTGGCAGAACAGGATTGAGTTGGTGAGTTGCGTCAGCTGCTGAGGAGTCGGTGGGTGAGCGCGCTTACCACCTCGTCAGGGTTGGCGGTTTCATCCACGGGGACAGTGAGTTGGTCGAGAATCAGCCCGTCGAGGGCGTAGTGGAAAAGCATGATGTCCGCAGGCAGGTCGGGTAGGACCATCTTTTCGTTGAACTCGATGTCGGCTTCAAGCCCTGCTCGCCGCCAGGAGGTGAGCGCATCAGCAACATGAGGACGGCGGGTGGCTTCGAGTCGCAGGCTCGAAGAGCGCGATCGCTGCATCGCGATCGTCTGTCAGTCGGTGGACGATGTCGCGCAGGTACTCGGTAAATCGTTCAACGCAGGGAGACCGCTGGGCGAGATCCGCGTGGATGTCGGAATTAGGCTGCAGACGTTCACTGATGCGGAGCAGAATCGCGTCAATGACCTCATCGCGCGAGGCGAAGTAGTTCGAGGCCGTACCCCTGGGTACCGCCGCCTCGGTGTCGATCGCCCGATGCGTCAGACCGCGCGAGCCTTGTTGAGCGAGTACCCGTACAGCGGCGTCGGCGAGCAGCGTGCGTCGCTCAGCATTACGGGCCATGTCATCATGCTAGTCGCAACTACTACCGCTGTAGTGGTAAGGTTGTTTTAACCACGACAACAGTAGTGATTGAGGGTGTGATATGTGAACTGATCTATTACGTCGCCGTGTCTATCGACGGCTATATCGCCGCGCCTGACGGCGGCTACGACGCTTTTCTCGTCGAGGGGGATCATGTGGCCGTCTACCTGAGTGACTTCGCCGATGCGCTTCCCGCCCATGTGCTCGGGGCGCTCGGTATGCATCCGCCGGGTAGTCGCTTCGACACGGTCATTCAAGGTTGGGCGAGTTATGACGTCGCGCGGGCGGCTGGCATTGAACGGCCCTATGCGCACCTGAGTGAGTTCGTCGCAACATGTTCGCAGACAGCCCCACCGGTTGGTGTGACGTTCACCGCCGACGCGGTCGCGACGGTGCGCGAGCCTGAAGCGGCGAGAGGGGCTTGGGATTCACCTCTGCGGTGGCGGAAATCTTGCAGGAGAGTTGCTGCCTGAGATCGACCGCCTCATTCTCAAACGCAATCCCGTCATCCTTGGTGACGGCGTCCGGCTGTTCGGTGCCGCTGGGGCCATCGTGCAGAACTTTGATCTAGTGAGTTGTCGAGGCTTCGAGTCTGGCGTCGTGATTGAGAAATACGTCCGTGCTATCCGGTAGCAGTCCGCTGCGGGCCTATCTGTCGCGGGGTTCGAGAACCTTTCAAGCCGTCCAGATGAGATCAATGATGTAGATAGTGGTTCAGACGCGCAGCACGGCGAAGACCCAGATGGGCAGACCGGTGGTGAAGAACCTGTGCGCCACCCACGCGGTGGCTGCGGCGAATAGCCCGCTGTGCCAGGCGAAGTCGGTCAGGAGGATCGATATCGAGGTGGAGACGACGGCGCTGCACGGGTTCGCCATCCATTTGCTCATTAACTTCGACTCCGGCTTCAGACGGCAGACCCCGCGAATAATTGAGGTCAGTATCGATCGGCTGCGGCCTTAGGCTCGGCCAACATCCGGATGCGCGTCGAGTGCCGGGACGACTTGACCTGACATTGTGACAAGGCATTTCCTTGGGGTAGGAGGTGGTCCCGATGACCAGCACAACCCCGCAGGACTCCCGTGTCGCGAAGGCCCTGAGCGCTGAGAGCTCTTCGATCCGCCTGCAGGCGGCCCTGGCCATCGGGACCGGAGCCGATGCCGACTACACGGAACTACTCGTCGAGCGGTGCGCGATCGAGCCGGACTTCTTCGTTCGGGACATGCCTCCTGGGCCCTCACCCGCCTGCCGCCGGAGATCGTTCTGCCGCGCCTCCACCGGGAGCTCGACTCCGGGTGCAACCAGGCTCGCAGTCAGGCCCTGCACACGCTCTCCAAGATCGGTGACAAGAGCGCCTGGCCCTGGATCACCCGTGAGATGCTCGGCGATCCCGACGACGGGATCGCGCGGACCGCCTGGCGCACCGCCGTCGTCCTCGTTCCGGAGGACGAGAAGGCGTCTCTGGCCGAGGAGCTGACGCGCCAGCTCGGTCGCGGAGACCGCAGCGTCCAGCTGAGCCTGAGCCGGGCGCTGATCGACCTCGGCGAGTTCGCCGATCCCGTCCTGGAGAAGGCCGCGCAGAGTCTCGATCCGAAAGTGGCTGCGCACGCCCGTGTCACCGAGCTGCTTCGGCAGGACCCGGAGAGAGGTTTTGAGGAGGCCATCTTCGAGGCGAGGCTGATGCTCACACCGGGGGCGTCAAGCGCGGAGGAGTCGGATACTGGCGTGGTAAGAGCTGGGACTGAGGAGGCCGAGCCCAAGGGGGAGCAGGAGGAGATGGAGTGCTGATCGGCGATGCGGCCCGCTCCTCCGGAGTGAGTGCCCGGATGCTCCGGCACTATGAGGTTCTGGGTCTGGTGCGGCCTACGGGCCGCACCTCCGCCGGCTATCGCGACTACTCTGCCGAGGACGTCCGCAGAATCTTCCAGGTGGAGAGTCTTCGATCCATGGGGTTGTCGCTCAAGCAGGTGGGGCGTGCTCTGGAGGACCCGGACCTGACGCCCGCCGCACTCGTCGTCGATCTCATCCGGTGCACTGAGGGCGTCTGGCCCAGGAGGCGAGCTGCTCGACCGGCTCCGGGGCCATTGACGCCTCCGCGCCTGCCGACTGGCGCGACGTCCTGCGCGTCATTGACCTGATGCGAGACCTCGACTCGGAAAGTGCCGCACGCAGACAGCAAGCCGTTCTGATCCGATCTGCGGGAGCGCCAGTCCCCGTCGAGCTACTGGCCGAAGCGCTTCTGAGCGAGTCCGAGCCGGATGTCGCAGGTGCGCTGCGCTGGGCCATCGCCCGATCCGGCGGTGATGCGGTGGTGCGCTGCGCGCCGGTGCTCGAGCAGAGGACACGGACGTTCGACGGCGCGCGGTTCGGGCGATCTCTGAGGTGCCCGAGGCGCCGGGCGCCGCCGTCGTGCTCGCGCAGGCTCTCGATGATCCCGACGCGGTCGTGCGCGACTGCGCCGCTCTGGCGCTGGGGCGATGCGGTGTGACCGAGGCCGTCCCCGTCCTTGTCGCGATGGTGGTCGAAGGCGCCCACGATGTGGAGGCCGCGGAGGTGCTGGGAGCGCTGTGCCGCGACGATGAGCGTGCGTCCTGGATCGTCAACGCTCTCACCGACGAGCTCGCCGTACCCATCGCCGAGACCGCCGTGCGACTGCGACTGACTCAGGCTCTCATCGAGCTCCCGGTCGATGCCGCCGGAGAGGTGCTTCGCCGGTTGGTCCGCGACTCCGACCCCGCCGTCGCCCGCCTCGCCTCGGTCTTCGCCTGAGTCCCGAACGAGAAGAGTCGCCGAGGACATAGCAATGGCGAGTGGTCGGGCTTCTTCGTCGTTCATACTCACGTGGCGGGTGGTCGATGGGGCGTCTCAGATACCTACAACAGTAGGGTGATCTCCCTCACATGTAGTCGGCGTTGGTTGGCGGAGGTGCGCGGATTTGCAGGGACTCGATGGGCTGGTAGCACGATGTGGCAGGCGTTTGGTTGGGGTGTGCGCGACTTTTTGTCTGCGGTGGCGGCGATTTGGTGCGTATCCTGAGAGGAAACCAACCGAGTGGACTTTTAACTGAGAAGTACCTGCCGCAGCATGATGTGATGAGGCGCCGCAACTTTCTGATGGGCGGCCTCGCCTTAGCAGCCTCGAGCACTCTTCTACCTGAGCTTTGCAGACGGTGGCTCACGCCTCCCGGCCCCGCCCGTGGGTCCATCCTCGGCGCCGTCAGAGGTGCTGTCGGACATGCAGGACCCGCGTGCCTGGACCCTCTCCTCCAGGGACGGCTCCATACGGCCGGACACCTCCACCCACTCCCACGGGACCCAGTCGCTGCAGCTCACCACCACTGGCGACACCGCTCGTCCCACCTGCGCCGACCTGGCGCTCTCGGGTATCGACATGACCGACTGCCAGTGGGACCTGTGGCTGCGCGCCGAGGACTACCGGCAGATCGAGAGCATCCAGCTCGAGCTCGGCGGGAGGGTGAGGACTGCCTGCGCCTGGACGTCGCACCCGACATACGCACGCTGCGCACCGGCACCTGGTGCCGGGTGACCGTCAACCGCGCCGCCGAGCGCGCCGTCGTCGGCCACCCGCGGCTGGACCGGGTGACACGGGTGCGCCTGAAGGCCGTTCCCGCCTCCGACTCGGCACCGAGCCGCCTGTGGCTCGGCTACCTGGGCACCCTGCCCTCAGCGGACAGCGGCATCGTCTCCATCTCCTTCGACGACGGCTATGACAGCGACTACAAGACGGCACGGGAGATCATGCAGGGCTACGGCATCCCCGCGGCAACCTCCTACGTCATCGCCGACAAGGTTGGACTGCCGGGGCGCATGAATGCCGACCAGCTCGCTGAGATGCGAGAGGTTCACGGCTGGGACATCGCCGCCCACGCCTCCACCGACCTCACCACGCTCGACGAGGCGGGGATACGCCAGGAGTTCGAGACGATCAGGTCCTTCCTCCTCGAGCACGGCTACCCCGAGGGCGCCGCCCACTTCGCCCTGCCCATGGGCCGGTACAACGACCTTGTGCTGCGCACCTCCCAGAGCTACTTCACCTCGCTGCGCACCATCGAGAACGCCCCGGAGACCCTTGCGCCGGGGGACCCATTCCGGCTCCGCGTCTTCTGCGGCTCCTACACCACCGAGTCCCAGGTCGAGAAGGGCCCTGGCTCGGTGCCGGGAGCACCGATGCTGGACCCACATGGTCTTCCATCGCATCGACGAGAAGCCCGATGGTGCTCCCGAGTCGGTGAAGGCGGCCAGCTTCGAGCGCTTCATGAAGCAGGTGGCGGACTCCGGCCTTCACGTCAAGACGGTTCCGGAGGTCATGCGCAGCCAGCCCCTCGCCTCAGCCCCGGCCTGAGCCGCCGTCGCCTCCTCGCTCGGAACCGGCATCTCGACACGGAAAGACTGACGCCTATGACTTGGTCCTTCGGCCTGCTCGTCCTGCTGGTCTGCCTTGTCATCCTGCTGTCCTGTTTCGCGGTCAAGCTGCTGTTCAAGCGCAGGACACGGCTCCGGGTGGTGCGGGTGGTCCGTGGCAAGGGGCGCGGCGAGGGCGTGGTCACCGTACGCACTCCGGTGGCGACGACGGACGAGGCTCAGCGATCGGCCGATGCCACCGGGCTGCCTCGGGCCCTGATGCGGGCCAGTGGGGCCCTGCCCGCCATCCTGGTGGCCCTCGGTGTGGCGGGGTGGTTGTGCTGGCGCGTGCTGGTCAGCCGGCACCACGTCCTGGACACGTGGATCGTGTGGACCTTCGATGTCCTCTTCGTGATGGTGGCTGTGCAGCTCGTGCTGGCCGGCTTCGAGGGGCGCGTGGTCGGTCGTGGTGAGGTGTATCGGGTCGCCGTGCTCGTTCCGCTCTACAACGAGGATCCTGATGTTGTGGTGCGGATGCTCTCCGCCCTGTTGCATCAGAGTTCTCCGCCGGCGGAGATCCACGTCGTCGACGACGGCTCCACCCAGGGCGCCTACGTGGCGGAGCGGGACTGGTTCATTCGTCAGGCGGCGGTGGCCCGCATCTACGCCACCTGGCAACGCACGGCCAATGAGGGCAAGCGGCATGCTCAGGTTCACGGTTTCAGGAAGATCCGCGACGCCGACCTGTTCGTGACCGTCGACTCCGACTCCATGCTCGACGCCGAGGCCCTCCATGAGATCGTCCAGCCCTTCAGCGATCCCCGGGTCATGTCGGTGGCCGGCGTCATCCTGGCGATCAACAATCGGGAGAATCTGCTCGCCCGTGTCACTGACGTGATCTTCGTCGGCCAGCAGCTCGTCGATCGCTCCTTCATGTCGCAGCTCGGCTCGGTCATGGTCAACTCCGGCGGTCTGGCCGCCTACCGGTGCTCCATCCTGGCTGAGAACATCGACACCTACATGAACGAGAGCTACCTGGGGAGGCACGTGGAGTTCTCCGACGACTCCATGCTGACGCTCTTCGCCTTGCTGCACGGCAGGACCGTTCAGCAGCCCTCGGCCTTCGCCTTCGCGTGGATGCCCGACCGCTGGAGCCACCACTATCGCCAGCAGGAGCGCTGGTTCCGCGGCTCCTTCATCCGTGGGCTCTGGCGCATCCGCTTCCTGCCGGTCCTCTCGTGGGGCTGGTGGCGCCAGGCCACCGGGTGGATGCAGATCTGGCTGGTGATCTCGGTCTTCGTCTACCTGCTGCTGTGGCGTCCGCTCGTCCTCGGTGGCGGTATCCCCCCGACGGTGGTGCTGGTGCCTCTCGCGATCGGGCTGGCGCAGGGCTCGAGGTACATCACCGTGTGGCGCTCGGACACCACCGGCTCCCAGAGGTACGCCAGTCTCATCCTGTCCCCGGTGGCGACGCTCTGGTCCGCACTGATCCTGCGTCCCCTGCGGGTCTGGGGGATGGTCACCAGCGGCAAGATGGGGTGGAACACCCGACAGCAAGTCGAAGTCACCTCGCAGTGAGTCGGCCGCCTACTGCTGCTTCTCAAGAACCGTGCGGTAGAATTCCGCGAGGTGGTGGGTGCCCGTCGTCTGGGCCACGCAGTCGCGCATCATGTTCCAGGTCATGAACTGGGCGACGTCGGCCAGGCGGGGGCTGAACAGCGCCGTCAGCCTCAACGCCGGTGGTAGCACCCAGGCGGGCACCGCGGCGATGCGCGGCGGTATGCCGACGGCGCGGAACGCCAGCTGGGTTACCTGTCTCCAGGTGAGCACATCCGGTCCTCCGATGTCCCAGGTGCCAGCGGTCCCCTCCTCCATCCGGTCAACGACGTAGGTCGCCAGATCCGCCCCGTGGATCGGATTGATCCGCGCCGTCGGGCGGAGCACCGTCACCAGGCCGCGCCTGGCCATCGCCAGCACCTCCGTCATGTCGGAGAAGTAGGCCGGCGGATTGATGATCTGAGAGTTGATCTCCGCCACTGAGAGCGTCTGCGCGAATGCCGACTTCGCTCGCGTCAGCCGGGCGGGGCAACGATCGCCGCCCAGGGTATTGATGTAGGTGAAGGAGCCGGCGTGCTTCAGCGCCGAGTTCAGGATCGCCAGGTTGGCGAGGTTGTCGATCTGCCACGGGTCGGCCTTCTGGCGGGTCACCCCTAGAGTCGAGACAACATGCTCGACGTCGGCTGCGGATCGGGTGAAGCGAGGATCGGTGACGTTCCCGAGAGCCCACTCGTCCACCAGGCCATCCAATGACGGTGAGCCCCAGGGCCCTTCCCTGCGGGCGCGATCCCGGTCCCGCACCACGGCCTGGACGAGGTGCCCGCGGCGGTGAAGCTCAGCGACCACGTACCGGCCGAGGTATCCGGTCGCCCCGGCGACAAGAACGCTCGCCATCTCGCATTCCTCCTGAACCTCGTTGTGGCAGCGAACGCTGGCTATCAGCCATGGTAATCATTTGTGGACAAACATGTCCACAAACAAGGGGGCTGTCGTTACCCACGGCTGCGGTCGGGCGGGGAGGAGTCTGCTACGGCGCCCCGAACAAGCGCGTCAGAAGGGTATGCGCCAGCTCTCGAGCATCCGCACCCTTGCCGGCCTGCGAGGCCAACCACCGATCGAGTGTGACGGCAACGCTCCACACCAGCTCGACATGCAGGTCCTCCGGGATCTCCTGGTCGAGCGCGCCCTGCTCGCGACCCGTGCGCACGGTCTGCTCGCACCACGCCCGGGTGGACCTCTCGAAATCGGCGCGTGAGGCGCTCGGTGGAGCGTCCTGCATGTGGAAGAGCGTCGCGATTGTCGCCATGTCCTCGTCGTCGCTGGCTGCGGCCAGCTCGTCGAAGAAGGTGAAGATCTCAGGCCAGAAGGACTCAGCGGTCAGTGCCGCAGGATCGGGTGGTCTCACCTGCTCGGCGAGCAAGGCCAGTCCGTCGGAGAATGCCGAGTCGAAGAGTGCGGCCTTATCAGTGAAGAAGTAGTAGAAGGAGCTGCGAGGGAACTCCGCGGCGGAGAGGATGTCGCTCAACGCGGTGCCGTTGTACCCATGGAGCGCGAAGATCGTGCGCGCCGTCCGCATCGAGGCGACGCCGTCGGGTCGGGTCGATCGGCTTGCGCGGCCTGGCCATCTCTCACCTCGCAGGGTTGCCGGCGGCTGGTCCTCGAGCCGTCAGGGTACTCGCTCGGGTGATCGTCAGTCCGGCCACTGCCCCTTGCCGGCGGGCAGGCCGACGGCGGCCAGCAGGCCCGGAAAGCGCTGCTCGATGATGTTGTCGCGCCGGGTAATGCGCCGGTGCTTGCCCTCGCGCTCGGTATGCATGAGCCCCGACTCGCGCAGCACCCGGAAGTGGTGCGACATCGTGGACTTGACGACGTCGTGAGCTCAGGTCCCCGCAGTACAGGGCGCCTTCATCGGCGATCCGGCGCAGGACGTCGCGGCGGATGGGGTCTGACAGGGCGCCCAGGATCGCGTCCAGGAGATGTCGCCCACCTCGGGGTGGAAGAGATCCCTGTCCTTCACGGTTCGTCCCTGCCTCTCTGTCTCGACCTTCGCCCCGGCGCGCACCGGAGGGGGTTGACAAAGAGTATCGTCTCTTACAATTCTTAGTACGTCAAACATCGAACTAAGGAGGTTTGAGATGACTGAAGAAGCTAGTGGCTCATCGCGCGTGTCTGTCGATGACGAGAGGACGTCGCCGAAAAGGTGTCCGCGTCTCGACCATGGGTTGGCTGTCCTTCTTCACCATGTTCGTCATCGGGACCGACACCTTCCTCGTCGCGCCCCTGCTGCCCCTGCTCCAGCGTGAGCTCGACGTCCCCTGTCCCGGGCCCGGCTGGCTGGTCTCCGCCTATGCCCTGGGGTACGCGCTGTTCGCCCTCGTGGCCGGCCCCGTCTCGGACCGTCACGACCGACGTCGGGTCATTCTCTCCGGACTGGCGGCCTTCGCCGTTTTCACCTGTGCCTGCGGACTGGCCTGGAGACTTCTGGAGTATGGTCGCCGCCCGCTTCCTGGCCGGCGTGAGTGCCGCATTCGTCAGGGCTCCCAGATCTGGGCCTCCATCCCGGTGACGGTGCCCCGGCCGTCCGTCATCAAGGTCATGGGCTATGCGACTGCGGGACTGGCGGTTGCGCAGGTTGCCGGCGTGCCGATCGGCTCCTACCTGTCGATCAGGGGCTGGCAGCTGCCGTTCCTCGTGGTCGCGGTGGTCAGCGTCATTCTGTGGGGACTCCTCTTCCTCTCGTTCCCCCATGTGCGGCCGGTGGGGGAGCCTGCTGACGTTGTCGGCTCCTACCACAGGGTCCTCGGCTCGCGGGTGCTGAGGTGGTCCCTCCTCGCCTACCTCGTGTTCCAGACCGGCAACTACGCCTCGTTCTCCTTCATCGGTTCCTGGCTGGCCAAGGACTTCGGTGCCTCGCAGGCCACCATTGGGAAGGCCATGATGATGATCGGTCTGGGAACGGCGCTGGGCTCACTCCTCGGTCCACGGGTCGTTGCAAGGATCGGTGAGCGGCGGTCGCTGTGGGGCGGCATCCTCATCCAGGGCGCCTTCTACCTCCCTGGCCGCTGCGATGCCGCTCACCGTGACCACCATGTGGGGCGCCGTTGTCGCCTTCGCCGCGGCCCTGGTCGTGGCCGGCTTCCTTCTGCCGGTCCTCATGGGGCAGCTGCAGGCCCACGCCGGCCAAGCCCGAGGAACCGTCTCCTCGCTATCCAACACGGCGATGTACCTCGGTGCCACGATCTCCGGCGCCATCGGCGGCGACCTTCTTACCCGGCTCTCCGGTTTCTGGGGCCCCAGTCTCATGACTGCTTTTGCCTTCCTCCTGGCCGTCGCCCTGTACAGGATCGCCGGCGCCCTGGCCTCCAGGTGAGCCGGCCGTCGGATGACGTGCTCCTCGACTTCAACCAAAAACTTCATAGACGACACGGCTCCGGGTCTTCTATGAAGATTCGGTCGAAGTGCTGAGGGCGACGACGGCGACCCTGATCCGTTGTGCATCGAATGAGCTGTTAACGATCGTATTCGGACACAGTGCTACTCTCCCTCGGAATCATCCCGACATCGAGAGATCTCACCATGTCCACAACAACCTCAAGCGGCTCCACTGCGGCGAAGTCGTCCAGTGCCGGCTCCGGACCGGTCAGGTCGACGATCCGCGGCGTCGTCATCGGCGGCATCATCACGCTCGCCTTCACCGCGGCGAACGTCTACCTCGGCCTCAAGGTGGGGCTCACCTTCGCCACCTCCATCCCGGCCGCCGTCATCTCCATGGCGATCCTGCGCCGCTTCTCCGATCACACGATCCAGGAGAACAACATCGTCCAGACGATCGCCTCGGCGGCCGGGACGCTGTCCGCCATCATCTTCGTGCTGCCCGGACTCATCATCGTGGGCTGGTGGACCGGATTCCCCTACCTCCAGACGGTCCTCGTCATCATCCTGGGCGGCATCCTCGGCGTCACCTACTCGATCCCGTTGCGGCGCGCGCTCGTGACCAACTCCGAGCTGCCCTACCCCGAGGGTGTGGCCGGCGCCGAGGTCCTGCGCGTGGGCGACACCAGCGAGGGCGCCGAGGAGTCTCGCCGTGGACTGGGCGTCATCGTGCGAGGCTCCATCGCCTCGGCCGCCCTCTACTTCCTCAACGCCCTCAAGGCCATCAGCGTCGACATCTCCGGGGTCTTCCGAGTCGGTGCCGGCGCCACCATGATGGGCACCTCCCTGTCCCTGGCGCTGGCCGGCGTAGGCCACCTGGTCGGCGTCGGCGTCGGCATCGCCATGATCGTCGGCCTGCTCATCTCCTACGGCGTGCTGCTTCCGATGCGCACCTGGGGCGGGGCGGCCGCCGCCAAGGACCTCGCGGACTTCGTGAGCACCACCTTCGCCAGTGAGGTGCGGATCGTCGGTGCCGGTGCCATCGCCATCGCCGCCATCTGGACCTTCCTGAAGATCCTCGGCCCCATCGTCTCCGGTATCCGCGAGTCCCTGGCCTCCAGTGCCAAGCGCAACGCCGGCGAGGAGATCCCCCTGACTGAGCGCGACCTGTCGATGAAGACGGTCATCGGTGTCACCATCGGCTCCATGCTGCCCATCGGTGTGCTCCTGTGGCTGTTCCTGCACGGGACCTCCATGGCCCACCACGCGGCGGGCCTCATCATCGTCTCCATCCTCTTCATCCTGCTGACCGGTCTGGTCGTCGCCTCGGTCTGCGGCTACATGGCCGGCCTCATCGGCTCGTCCAACTCGCCGATCTCCGGCGTCGGCATCCTCGTGGCGGTGACTGCGGCCGCGCTCGTGCGCACCATCGCCACCACCTCCTCGCCCGACGACGTCCGCACCCTGGTGGCCTACACGCTGTTCGTCACCGCGGTCGTCTTCGGCGTAGCCACCATCTCCAATGACAACCTTCAGGACCTCAAGACCGGCCAGCTCGTCGACTCCACCCCGTGGAAGCAGCAGGTGGCCCTCGTCATCGGGGTCGTCTTCGGCGCCATCGTCATCCCGCCGGTGCTCAGCCTCATGCAGGGGAGCCTTCGGCTTCCGCAGGTGCCCCGGTGCCGGTGCCGACGCTCTGGCCGCGCCTCAGGCAAACCTCATCAAGCACCTGGTTCAGGGGCGTCCTCGGTGGCGACCTCAGCTGGAGTCTGCTGGGCATGGGTGCCCTCATCGGCGCCGTCGTCATCGCCATCGACGAGATCCTGCGCCGCAACAGCAAGTACTCCCTGCCGCCGCTCGCCGTCGGCATGGGCATGTACCTGCCCACGGCCGTCACTCGTCATGATCCCGATCGGCGCCGCCCTCGGTCACTTCTACGACCGCTGGGCCGAGCGCACTTCTAACCGGAGAAGGCTAAGCGCATGGGTACGCTCGCGGCCACCGGCCTCATCGTCGGTGAGAGCCTCGCCGGTGTCGTCTACGCCGGGATCGTCGTGGCCTTCGGCGGCAAGGGAGGATCCGCTGGCCATCGTGCCTGAGGGCTTCGCAGGCATCGCCCCTTGGGTGGGCGTGGTGCTGTTCGTCGGCACCCTGTGGTACCTCTACCGGGGTGCCCGTCAGGAGAGTACTCGCGACTGAGGGCGGACGCTGCGTCCTCCGGCCGCCACCGTCTTCTTGTTCCGACCGTCCTCGCGGCCGCCGTCCCTGCACTAGGCTGGGCGGAGGCCGCGAGGACGCGTAGTCTAGGGAGGACCTCATGACTTCGGCAGCACCAGCAGCATCAGTGGCATGTGGGATCGACATCGGTGGATCGGGTGTTAAGAGTGCCCTGGTCGACCTGGCCACGGGCACGTTCATCGGTGAGCGCGTCCGTATCGACACTCCCGAGGAGGCCACGCCTGAGGGCGGTCGCGGGGGTGTGCCGCCAGGGCTCCTCGAGCAGGCTTCGAGGTGGGCGACGACGTCCCGGTCGGCGTGGCCCTGCCCGCTCCGATCGTCCACGGCACCGTCCCGTTCATGGCCAACCTTGACAAGTCCTGGACGGGCGTCAACCTCACCGAGCTCATGCGTGAGCACCTGGGCCGGCCGGTCACCGGGCTCAACGACGCCGACGCCGCCGGGCTGGCCGAGGTCGCCTTCGGCGCCGCCAAGGACGTCCCGGAACCATCATCGTCACCACTCTTGGCACCGGGATCGGCTCAGCCGTCATTGTTGACGGAACGTTGGTCCCCAATACCGAGCTCGGGCACCTGGAGATCGACGGGTACGACGCCGAGGCCGGGCCTCCGCCGGGCAGCGCACCGTACAGGAGGCGTCCTGGAAGAAGTGGGCCAAAGCGTCTCCAGCGCTACTACTCCCACGTGGAGATGCTCTTCTCCCCGGACTTGTTCGTCGTGGGCGGGGGCGTCTCCCGCAAGCACGAGAAGTACCTGCCGCTGCTCGACCTCAAGACCCCGATCGTCCCGGCTCAGCTGCTCAACACGGCCGGCATTGTCGAGGGCCGCCTACAGGCCTCCCGGGCCGTCACGATCTGAACGGTCCGACTGGGGAGCAGAGCGGGCCTGGCACTGTCCATATGGACAGCAGGGGCTGTGCCCTGGGCGGGGTATTCGGCCTGCTGGCTCGTGACACTGGAGGCATGGGTAAAGCAGAGAAGTTCAGTCCTGTCCGTTCCAACGTAGTCACTCCTGAAAGCCCCGAAGCAGTAGGGGCCGCCGGTACCCGAGCCGGCCGTCGCCGGTCGGTGGTGTGGCGGGTGCTGGCGGTGCCTGTGGCGGCGGCGATCGCGTTGGGTGCTGTCGGGGGTACGGCGTCGGCGGCGCCGTCGAAGGGGGAGGCTGAGAGCCTGAAGTCCCGGGCTCAGGGGCTGGTGGACGCCGGCTACCCGGCGGCTCTGGCGGCGGTGACCGACAGCAAGGGCGAGTCTGCGGGGGTGGCCGTGGGTAAGGGCAATCTGGAGACGGGTCAGGTCCCGCCGATGGACGGCGAGGTGAGGATCGGGTCGAACACGAAGACCTTTGTGGCCGTGGTGGTCATGCAGCTGGTCCAGGAGGGCAAGGTGGGGCTCGATGAGCCGATCGAGACCTACCTGCCCGGCCTCATCAAGGGCGAGGGCGTCGACGGATCGAAGATCACGGTGCGCCAGCTCCTCCAGCACACCAGCGGCCTGCCTGAGTACACCGATATCACTCCCGGAAGGAGCGATATCTTCCAAATCAAGGATCACTACGCGCAGCCGCGGGATCTACTGGACACGGCTCTGGGCAAGCCGGCGCAGTTTGAGCCAGGGACGCAGTGGAAGTACACCAACACGAACTACATTGTGCTGGGGATGCTCATTGAGCGGGTGTCTCAGCGGCCGGTGGGTGAGCAGATCGATGAGCGCATCGTCAAGAAGCTGGGGCTGTCCCACACCTACTTCCCGGCCCCGGGGGAGGAGAAGATTCGTGGTACTCACCCTCAGGGCTACCACCTCAACGGTGAGGGCAAGCTGGAAGATATTACCGAGATGGATCCGGCTTGGGGATGGGCAGCTGGTGCGATGGTCTCGACCCCCAGTGAGCTCAACACATTCTTCCAGGCCGTCCTCGACGGCAGGCTACTGACCCAGGCCAGCATCGACGAGATGAAGAACGGGGCGGTTGATGCAAGCTCGCACCTTGGACCGGGGACGGTGTACGGACTGGGCCTCATCGGTACTCCGCTCAGCTGCGGGGGCACCTCCTGGGGCCACGGCGGGACGATCCACGGGTACCAGACCGACAACGCCGTCGGCCCTGACGGCACTGCCGTCACCGTCGCCGTGACCGCCCTGCCCACAGCCATCGCCGACCAGAACAACCCGGAGAGCTCCGCCAAGGAGAAGCACCAGCGGAACAAGGACGCCGTCGACGCCACCCTGTGCCACAAGTGATGGGCTCGGAGACGGACTCAGGCGCCTCGCGGCTGCGGCTGCGCATGTGCTTGACTCGGGGCGTGCCCAGCCAGGTGCCTGATTCCGTCGTCCGGGTGCAGTCGCCACCGAGGCTCCCACGAGCCGCGGTGGCGTTGTGTCTGGTGACCATTTCTCGATCGGGATGAGGGTTGTGCCGAGTGAAGGCGTTCCAAGTTGTACTGTCCATATGGACAGGCAATGCTGTGCTGTGGGAGGAGGTAACTGGTTGGTGAATTGTCGACACTGGGGTCATGAGCAACACACGCAATAGCAGAGCAGTTCATGACAGCCCTCAATCCGTAGACCTTGCCGCCAGCCCGTCGTCGTCCCGCCTGTCTCGTCGTCGTTCTGTGGTGTGGCGGGTGCTGGCGGTGCCTGTGGTGGCGGCGATCGCGTTGGGTGCTGCTGGTGGTGCGGCGTCGGCGGCGCCGTCGAAGGGGGAGGCTGAGAGCCTGAAGTCCCGGGCTCAGGGGCTGGTGGGTGACGGCTATCCGGCGGCTCTGGCGGCGGTGACGGATAGCAAGGGTGAGTCGGCGGGGGTTGCCGTGGGTAAGGGCAGTCTGGAGACGGGTCAGGCTCCGCCGATGGACGGCGAGGTGAGGATTGGGTCGAACACGAAGACCTTTGTGGCCGTGGTGGTCATGCAGCTGGTTCAGGAGGGCAAGGTGGGGCTTGATGAGCCGATCGAGACCTATCTGCCCGGCCTCATCAAGGGCGAGGGTATTGACGGATCAAAGATCACGGTGCGCCAGCTCCTCCAGCACACCAGCGGACTACCCGATTTCGATGAGACACTCGTTGGTACGACAGATGTCTTTCAGTACCGACACCACTATGTCACCCCGAGAGACGTCCTTGACAGTGCGCTGAGCAAGCCGGCGCAGTTCGAGCCCGGTGCTCAGTGGAAGTACACCAACACGAACTACCTTGTGCTGGGGATGCTTGTTGAGCGGGTGTCTCAGCGGCCGGTGGGTGAGCAGATCGATGAGCGCATCGTCAAGAAGCTGGGTCTGTCCCACACCTACTTCCCGGCCCCGGGGGAGGAGAAGATTCGTGGTACTCACCCTCAGGGTTACCACCTTAGTGCTGAGGGTAAGCTGGAGGATATTACCGAGATGGATCCGGCTTGGGCGTGGGCGGCTGGTGCGATGGTCTCGACCCCGAGCGAGCTCAACACCTTCTTCCAGGCCGTCTTCGACGGCAGGCTGCTGACCCAGGCCAGCATCGACGAGATGAAGAAGGGCGTCGATATGGGATCAGGAGGAGGAGTCTACGGGCTGGGCCTCATCGGTACTCCGCTCAGTTGCGGAGGCACATCCTGGGGCCACGGAGGTGATATCGCGGGCTATCACACGAGAGGTGGAGTCGGCCCTGACGGCACTGCCGTCACCGTCGCCGTTACTGCATGGCCCTCGGCGATTGCGGACCAGAACAACCTGGAGAGCTCCGCCAAGGAGAAGGCCGGAAAGGTCGATGAGACAGTGGACGCCGCCCTGTGCCACAAGTGATGGGCTCTGAGAAGGACCCAGGCGCCTCGCGGCTGCGGCTGCGCATGTGCTTGACTCGGAGCGTGCCCAGCCGCGTGCCTGATTCCGCAGTCCGGGTGCAGTCGCCACCGAGGCTCCCACGAGCCGCGGTGGCGCTGTGCCTGCTCAGTGTGCTGCCTTACATCGGCATGGTGATAGCAGAACCAGAGTATGTCGCCAGACAGGGGGCAGAAACCGTCTCCAGGGCGGTCGTCCTGAGCGCGCTCGCTACCCTCCAGATAGCAGCTGTCATGATGACGGCGCGGTTCCCGTACTGGGTGCTCGGGATCGTGGCCTCTGCCGATCTCATCATCCTCATCGCCAGTGATCGATCGGGGCTCGGATCCGTTGCGGTCATGGTCGTCATCTGGTACTTCCTGCGTTACCGCGTCCCGGGCTGGCAGATCGCGCTGTTCGCCAACGTCATCGCTTTTATCCTGGTCTTCCTCATGGGCGAGGTGCACTCCGGTCACCGTGGGATGATCGTCATGATCATCTTGCTCTCGGTGCACCTGCTCCAGCGTTACCTTCTACCGGTGGCGGTGGCGGGAGTACATGCTGGGGCGCGAGCAGCTCCACCAGGCGCTGCGTGACAAGGCCGAGGGCTCCTTGAACGGGAGAAGCATGCTGCTCGAGCGCGAGGAGCGCGAGGCGGGCCGCGCGCGAGCTTTCGGGCCAGCCGCAATGCCCTGGCTCGCGATCTCCACGACATCGCCGGCCACCATCTCTCCGGCGTCATCGTCAGCGCCCAGGCGGCCGTGGCTTTGCGGCACAGGACCCGGAGCGTTCCGACCAGATGCTCCAGACGGTGCAGGACGGTGCCCGAACCGCTCTGGCCGATCTGCGTCAGGTCGTCGGTCTCCTGCGCAGCGAGGACAGCAATGTCTCCGGACGTGAGGATCAGGGCGAGGATGGTCGGCACAATGAGCCGACGTCGTCGAGCACCGAGGCGACAGCCGAGCGGCGGCTGCGACGGACTCCCGGATGGCAAGGGAGCCGGTGCTCCTGCCCTCGCTGGAGGCAGTGCCTCGCCTCGTTGAGGAGGCTCGCCGTCGTCAACAGCGGGTCGGGTACGCAGTCAACGGCCGGCCTCGTCCCCTGAGCCCACTAGCTGACACCGCCGCCTACCGCATGGTCCAGGGTCGCTCGCCAGCAGCGCGCGGCACGCTCGGGAGCCTGCCAGGGTACGGGTCATGTATCAGCCGGGGTGCGTGGAGATCGTGGTGAGCAACCGACGTCCGCCGAATGTGGAGGCGCCTCAGTCGGGCTCGAGCGGCAGGGGGCGGCGGCTACGGCCTGTCCGGCATGGCTGAGCGCGCTGCCCTGGTGGGCGCTGAACTGGTCACCGGACCCGACCTCGACGGCGGCTGGCGCAACCGCCTCGTCATCCCCGTTCCACCGGACGGCGCCGATGGGTCCCGTACCGAGGAGGGAGCGGTCATCTCATGATTCGACTCGTCATCGCTGACGATCAGGCCGTGGTCCGTGCCGGGTTGAGCGTCATCCTCGGAGCCGAAGAGGACATTGAGGGTCGTGGGTGAGGCGGCAGACGGCGCCGAGGCGATAGCGCTGGCTCGTGAACTGCGCCCCGACGTCGTATGCATGGACATCCGCATGCCGGGACCGACGGTATCGCGGCAACGCGGGCGATCGTCTCCGACCCCGATCTGGACGTGGACGTGCTCATTCTGACCACCTTCGATGTCGACGACGACGTCCTGGCCTCCCTCGAGGCAGGAGCCGCCGGCTTCCTCCTCAAAGGGGGCCGATGAGGGACACTCTCCTGGGGCGGTCCGCTCCGTCGCAGCAGGGAAGGAACCTTGGACCAGCGCGTCACCCGCAGGATCCCTGCGTGAGGCTCTCCAGGCGAGGCTCCCGAGGTGCGCTCGCCGAACCTGGCACCAGGGGCTCAGCATCAGTACACCGACAGAGCTGCGGATGCTGGCGGTGCATCCGGGCATGCGTCGTACGCCGGAGCCGCTTCCGTGGACGTCGCCTTGACCTCTCGGGAGCTGGAAGTGCTCAGACTGTTGGCCCAGGGCATGTCCAACGGTGAGATGGCAGCACACCTATATGTGGAGCCGACGACAATCAAGTACCACCTGACGGGACTCATGCAGAAAACCGGGTCTCGAGACCGCCTGCAAACGGTGCTCTGGGGGATTCGCGCTGGCCTGGTGCGGCCCTGAGAAGCGATGACGGGAGAAGTAGAACCGGAGGGGCCGGTGCGGGGAGAGCCGGCCTGTCCCCCGAGGGGCACGGATGTGATGCAGGTCGCGGGAAAGTGGTTTGACAACCCGCAATCAAGTCTGGCTATAGTACTCCTCGCTGCCGGAGCGACTGAACGGTCCGACGGCGGTACCGGACGACGGAAACGTCGAACCAGCAGGAGTGATCCGGCTGGTGCGGTGAAAGCAGAATAGTTCAGAGATCAGGGTCACGCGATCCGAATTTGATTCCCGAACGACAACCTGCTTATGCTAGTCCGGTCGCCTTCGAGAGGCAAAGCTAGGAACTCTTCCTCAGTTGAAATTTCGGTGG